>JGI25317J35169_1000071_pt1 | contig 134297 bp, 123 predicted proteins | sample AutmiccommunBRH5_FD_35169 | JGI IMG/M metagenome (IMG submission 35169) | reverse complement strand
ATCTCGACGACAAGGGCGTGCCCGGCTCCTGGCCCTGGACCGCCACCAAGTTCCGCGGCGATCTCCAGGATCCCAGACTCCAGGAATATGTGATCGCCTGAACATCGCGGAGATCGCCCCGATTGACAATCGGGGCGGAGGCGGAATAATAGCGGCGGCCGAGCGGCCGCCCACGCGCTCAGACGACAACCAACTGGAGAACATCCAATGGCAGGGAAAGCTCCCGATCACAAGCTGGCCTCGATAACCAAACTCGCAGTGGGCGCCGTCGCCATGCTGCTCGCTCTGAGCGGATGTAACGCCACCACCCCGACCCTCGGCGGCGGCAAGAACACCGCCACCGGCGCCGCGGCTGGTGGCAGCAGCGAAGGCGCCAATCCCGAGCTGGAACACTGCGACGCCAGCCTGGGAACCATGGCCGTCGATGAGGACCGGGATTCGCGCTGGTACTACCGCCTCACCAATGAGTACAACCTGGATTCGACCGTTCCGGTGCTGCGCATGCTGATCCAGCAGTCCAACTGTTTCGTGGTGGTGGAGCGCGGCCGTTCGCTCAACAACATGATGGCGGAGCGCGATCTGGCGGCGTCCGGCGAAGTTCGCTCAGGCAGCAACATGGGCAAGGGCCAGATGGTGGCTGCGGATTACACCATGAGTCCGACCATCAACTTCAGCGAGAAGGGCACCGGCGGCCTCGGCGGTCTACTCGGCGGTGCGGTCGGCGGCGTGGTCGGCGGGGTGATCGGCGGCCTCAAGGCCAACGAAGCTTCGACCACCCTGCTGCTGATCGACAATCGCTCCGGCGTACAGCTCTCCGCCTCCCAGGGGAGTGCCAAGAACTATGACCTGCGCGGCTTCGGCGGTGGCTTCTTCGGCGGTGTCGCCGGGCTCGGCGGCTACACCAACACCCCTGAGGGCAAGATCATCACCGCCGCCTTCATGGATTCCTACAATCATATGGTGCGTGCGCTGCGCAACTACAAGGCCCAGTCCGTGGAAGGTGGCCTGGGAACCGGCGGCTCTCTACAGGTCAATTGATCCTTTGGCGCGGTTTCCCGCGGCCGCTGACGTCTGGTGAAAGCCCTGGCCGGCCGGGGAAGTTCAGCAAGGATTCAAGCGTGACGCCGTCGCCCTGACTCCAGGTCTTGTGTCCCCACGCGCTGACCCAACGCCATCCCGCAACCGAACGGGCAACCCCCGGTTGTCCGTGTTCTCGCGCCGGCGGCGCTGCGCCCCAACTACAGGTGCGCATCTGGCTTTATGCGCCGCTGGCCGATAGGCGCAAGTTCTCTGGCGGTCTCACGGCGCTGGTGCGCACCCGGCTCGCCGAAAACCCACTGTGATCAGATCTGGGCTTGCCGGGGCAATAACGGCGTCACTGGCACGCTTACGACCGCACTCCACCGTTGGGATCGGCGGTTTCGTGTTTTGCTATGCTTGAAGGTGCCGATCGCGGTCGCCGCCGGGCGGNGGTGGCGCAACGGCAAATTACCCCGTGCGACGCACGGAACAATAACAGGCACNANGGCTTGGTGGGGTGGGAGATGAAATTCGGAATTCAAACGCTGTTCGGGGGGCCGGTCGCNTCCCGGCCGGACTATGTCATCGCCGCGGGCAAGGCGCTTGAGGAGCGGGGCTTCAGCCACCTCTGGGCCGCCGAGCACGTGGTCAATTTCGAGCNTTATGGTTCGCGTTATCCCTATAGCGACGATGGNGTGCCGCCGTTCAGCGCCGAGATGGGGATTCTCGAGCCCTTTACNGTGCTCTCCTTTCTCGCGGCGCATACGCGGGAAATCCAGTTGGGCTCGGGAATCACGATATTGCCGCAGCGCAACCCGGTGTATCTAGCCAAGCAGGCGGCGGATGTCGATGTGCTGTCCGGCGGCCGCTTGGTGCTCGGGGTGGGAGTCGGCTGGGCGGCCGAGGAGTACGAGGCGCTGGCAGTGCCCTTTGCGCGCCGCGGTGCTCGGGCTCGCGACTATCTCCAGGTCATCCGCAGTCTCTGGTGTGACCCGGTATCCTCCTTCGATGGCGAATTCTATCGGTTGCCGGCCTGCGTGCAGGGACCCAAGCCGGTGCGCAAGCCCCATCCGCCCATCTATATCGGGGGCGAAAGCGATGCGGCCCTGCGCAGGGTGGCCGAGTTCGGGCAGGGGTGGATGGGTTACCGCCTGACCCCGGAAACCCTGCCGGAACGGTTGCAGCGGCTGTCGGCCATGTTGGCGGAGCGCGGCCGCGACCTGGCAGACATCGAGATCGCGGTCTCTCCCTACGACGCGCGTTGCGATCTGGATACGGTGAAACGCTTTGCGGAGCTCGGCGTCGGCCAGCTGATACTGGTGGGTTTTGCGGATTCCCAGGACGACCTGATGCGCCAGCTCGATGGCATCGCGGAAACGCTGATCGTCCCGGGGGCGGCGCTTTAGCGGCTCTTACCGCGCGCGAACGGCCAGCGACAGGGCGAACAGCAGCGTTGCCCCGACCACTATGGAGGGGCCCACGGGGGTATCCAGCCACCAGGACGTCGCCAGGCCGACGACGATCGCGGTCATGGCCAGTCCGCTGGCGATCGCCGCCATCTGTTCCGGCGTTCGTGCCAGGCGCCGCGCGGCGGCGGCGGGAATGATGAGCAGGGCGGTGATCAACAGCGCCCCCACGGCCTTGATGCCGATCGCCACCACCGCAGCCAGCAATAGCCGCTGCACGGTCTTGAGCGTCGCCACGCTCACGCCTTCGACCCGCGCCAGATCCTCCTGCACGGTAATGGCCACCAGGGCGTTCCAGCGCCAGCGCAGGATGGCGAGCCCGGCCGTTGCCAGTGCCCAGATCGCGGCGACCTCGCCCGGCGTCATGGTCAGGAGGTCGCCGAACAGCAGGGCCTCCATGTTCACGCGCGCTCCGGGGGTCAGTGCCAGTGCGACCAGCCCCAGGGCCAGCGCGGCGTGGGACAGGATGCCCAGCAGGGTGTCCGCTGGCAGTGCCCGTGATCGTTGCAGCAGCAGGAGCAGTCCCGCCAGCGCCAGGCTGGTAAGCATCACCGCGGTGCCGCTGCCGAGCTCCAGCCAGAGCCCCGCTGCGACCCCCAACAGTGCACCGTGGGCCAGGGTATCGCCGAAATAAGCCAGCCGCTGCCAGACCATCAGACTGCCCAAGGGGCCGGCGACGAGGGCGAGGCCGAGGCCGCCGAGCAGTGCCCAGGTAAGAACCTCGAGGATCATCCCGCGCTCTCCGCCGGGCTTTCCGGATCACGGATGGCTGTGGTCATGATCATGTTCGTAGGGTGCCGTACGTCTGCCGAACAGGGCCACGAAGGCGGGATCCCGGGACACCTGAAGCGGTGTGCCGTGGCAGCAGACGTGTTGGTTGAGACAGACCACCTCGTCGGTTGCCGCCATCACCAGATGGAGGTCNTGGGACACCAGGAGCACNCCNCAGCCGAGCCGNTGGCGAAGATCGCCGATCAGCTTGTAAAGCGCCTCCTGGCCGACCACGTCAACTCCTTGCACCGGCTCGTCGAGGACCAGCAGATCCGGGCGGCGCAACAGCGCCCGCGCCAACAACATGCGTTGGGTCTCGCCGCCGGAGAGCGCGCTGACGGAGCGGTCCCAGAGCGCCGGGATGCCGGTTTCGGCCAGCGCCACCCGGCACTTGCCGGGATCCCGTTCCGCCAGCCGCAAGAAGCGCCCCACCGTCAATGGCAGCGTGGGGTCGACCACCAGCTTTTGCGGCATGTACCCGACCCGTAGATCTGGGCGTTGGGTCAGGCTGCCGCTGTCGGCGTCGAGCAGGCCCAGCGCGATGCGCACCAGGGTAGTCTTGCCGCAACCGCTGGGGCCGATCAGGGTCAGGATCCGGTTCCGGGTGACCTCCAGATCCACATCCCGCAATACCTGCTGAGCGCCGAAGTGCTTGCTTACTCCGCGCAGGCGGATGAGGGGTTGGTTCATTGGCATTGCCGGCACAGACCCTCGATCTCGAGGTTGTGGTCGGTTACCGAGAAGCCCGCGCGGGCCGCGGTGGCCGCGATGGCCTGATCCAGCGGTCCGGCGCAACACTCGGCCACCGCGCCGCAGTGGCGGCAGAGCAGAAACAGATTGTGGTGGGGCACCTCGGGGAACGGACAGCCGATGAAGGCATTGCGGGACGGAATCCGGTGAATCAGCCGCTGAGCGAGCAAGAACTCCAGCGCCCGGTATACCGTCGGCGGCAATATCCTGTGGCCTTGCTCGGCCTCCAACCGCTCGAGCAGCGAATAGGCTCCCACCGGGCAGTGGCTGTCCCAGATCAATCTCAGCACGGCCTCTCGGGACGGCGTCAGCCTCACCCTGCGGTCCAGGCACAGCCCGCGAGCCTGCGCCAGGGCGGCTGTCCGGCAGCGCTCGTGGTCGTGGTCCCGGTGCGCGGCGCGCGTGTTGGAGATCAGGGCCGTGGTCCGCATGCGATAGTGTGATGAGATTACACTAGAGGCTGCGGTGTTGTCCGGCCGGTGCCGTCGCCAAGCCGGGGCGGCAGGCGGGCTTTGAAGCATTGGCAGCCATGGTGTCAGAGGAAATGAAATGTTATCACATAACGTTTTTGCGCCGCGTTATCTGTTCCTGCTGGCGCTGTTGTCGCTGTGCGCCCTGCCATCCCATGGTGCGAATGCCGGCGAGCGCAAGCCCGTCGTGGTGGCGACCATAAAGCCCCTGGCGCTCATCGCCCGGGAGGTATTGGGCCCGGCGGCCGAGGTTCGGCAGCTGCTCCCGGATAACGTCTCGCCCCACGGTTATGCCCTGCGGATTTCGGAACGCCGGCTGTTGGCGCAGGCCGACCTGGTGCTCTGGGTTGGCCCGGGGCTGGAATCCTTTCTCGTGGATGCCCTGCACAGCGCTGCACCCGGGCACCAGGTCATGGCTGCCGGGCTGCCCGACATGCATTGGCCCGATGCCGCCGCTGACTCGGAGCACGAGCATGCGGAGGCCCATGACCAACACCTCTGGTTGGACCCCCGCAACGCTGCGGTAATGGCCCGGGCGCTGGTCGCATCCCTGGTGGATGCCGGTCAGGTCGACGCCGGCATGAGCGCCGCCGCCGATGCCTTCGCAGCGCGCCTGCGGGCACTGGAAGCCGACCTCGACGCCGCGCTGGCGCCCGTTCGAGACCGACCTTTCGTGGGCGACCACGACGCCTTCGGCCACTTCGTGGCACGCTTCCGCCTGACCCCGGCGGGCTATTTGCGCGACGCCGCCGGCCATGCCGCCGGCGCCAGATCGCTCGCTACCTTGCTGGCGCGGGACGACGTCCGTTGCCTGGTGGCAGAGCCGGACTCCCGATTGACCCATATGCGCCACCTCGCGGAGCAATGGCAGGCGCGGCTGGTGGTGATCGACGTGTTGGGGGCTGATATGGGGGATGACGGCAACTACCAGTCACTGTTGCGGTCGATCGCGGAATCTTTCGGCGGTTGTCTGGCCGGCAGGCCGCCGCAGTGAAGGCTCGCGGCCCGGCGATCGCCGCCACGAGACCATCCTGAAGTTCCAGTTCTGATCTCGGACCTGGGCGCCTGGAAACCGAAGTCGCTAGTTGTCCGTTCCCGGCACTTCCGGGATCCCGGTCGCTTTCCGGCAGGCGAGCAGGCGGGAACGGAACTCCGCCGGGTCCTTGTGCGCGCGTCCGGTGAGCTCGGACGCGGTGTCGAGCTGCGCCAGCGCCCGGGATACCCAGAAGCGGGTCGCGGCAATGCCCAGCACCTCCGGCCAGGCGCGCCGCTCGCCGGCCCCGACCGGCCGGCGCCTCGCGTAGGCGGTGAGCAGGGCCGCGGCCCCGGCGGCGTCGAAGCCGCCGTCGGCCCGCCCCGCCCAGTCGTGCAGGGCGATGGCCAGATCCAGCAACAGCCAGTCGATGCAGGCGCTGTTGAAGTCGATCACCGCGCTCAGCCGTTCACCCTCGAACAGCGCATTGTCGCGGAACAGGTCGGCGTGAATGACTCCCCGGGGTAGTTCGCCGACATCTTCCAGCGCCCGATAGCGGGTCAGCTGCTCTGCCAGCAGCACCCGGTCGGCGGCGTCCAGGTGGGCAGCCAGCCGGTCGCCAGCCCGCTCCATCCAGTCCCGGCCGAAGGGATTGCCGCGTGGCGGAACGGTCGCAGGCCGCGGCTGGCCATGCATGCGGCCGAGAAAATCGCCGATCGCCCGGCAGTGGGCCGCACCCGGGTGCAGCACATGACCTCCGGCGGCCTTCGGCGCCAGTAGCGCCGGCTTGCCGGCCAGGCGGTGGACCCGGGTGCCGTCGGGCGCGGGTCGGGGCGCCGGCACCGGTAATCCCGCGTCCTGTAGCCGGGCGCAGAGTGTGGCCGGAAACCGCAGCGCCTCGACATCGCCCTGCTCCACAATAGTGAGCACCCACTCTGTTGGGGTGGCGGAGGGGCTGGCAGCAGCCACAGACAGCAACCAGGTGGAGTTCTCGACGCCGGCGGCCACCGGCTGCAACGCCCGGGGCGCGCCCAACCCCAGCCGCCGGCACAGCGCCACCAGTTCGTCAGGATCCGGAGTGGTATAGACCGCCATGCCACCATTATCGGCCATGCTGGGCGATTTGCGGTCGATCCGCGTGCGGGCCGCACTCCGCGCGCCGCGCTTTTCGTTATCCTTGCCGCAATTGTTGGGAATCCCGCGATGAATGCTGACCCTGTTCCCCTGGTGCTGGTTGATGGCTCGTCCTATCTGTACCGTGCCTTCCATGCGTTGCCGCCGCTGACTAACTCCAAGGGCGCTCCCACCGGGGCCGTCAAAGGAGTGATCGCCATGTTGCGGCGGCTGGAAAAGGACTATCCGGAAAGCCCGGTGGTGGTGGTGTTCGATGCCAAGGGCAAGACCTTCCGCGACGAACTCTACGAAAGCTACAAGGCCCATCGACCGGCCATGCCCGACGAGCTGCGCGCCCAGATCCAGCCCATCCACGATATCGTGCGCGCCATGGGCCTGCCCCTGCTGGTGGTCGACGGCGTCGAGGCCGACGATGTGATCGGCACGCTCGCCGGGACCGCCAGCGGCCGCAACCGCCCGGTGGTGATCTCCACCGGCGACAAGGACATGGCGCAATTGGTGGATGATGGGGTGACCCTGGTCAACACCATGACCAACACCCGCCTCGACGCCGCCGGGGTGGCGGAAAAATTCGGGGTGCCGCCGGAGTTGATCGTCGACTATCTGGCGCTGGTCGGCGACAAGTCGGACAACATCCCCGGCGTGCCTGGAGTCGGCGAAAAGACCGCGCTGGCCCTGCTCAATGCCCTGGGTGGTCTGGACGCCATCTATGGTGATCTGGAAAAAATCCGCGAACTCGATATCCGCGGTGCCAAAAAACTGCCGGAAAAGTTCAGCGCGCACCGCGAGGATGCCTATCTGTCGCGCCAGCTCGCCACCATCCGCTGCGACGTGCCCCTGGACATCGATCCGGACCAGCTGGCCGAAAGCCAGCCCGACCACGAGGCCCTGCTTGGCCTGTTCCGCGAGCTGGAGTTCAAGGCCTGGCTCGACGAGCTGTTGAGCGAAGGCGGCGGCGCCGACCCGGCAGACGACGCGCACCCGCGGGCCGAGCGCAGCTACCAGACCCTGCTCGACTGGTCCGGCTTCGAAGCCTGGCTGGAGCGCCTCGAGGGGGCCGAGCTGTTCGCCTTCGATACCGAGACCACCAGCCTCGACTACATGCAGGCCGAGGTGGTGGGGCTCTCCTTCGCCGTTGAACCCGGGGCGGCGGCCTATGTGCCCCTGACCCACGATTACCCGGGAGCGCCGGAGCAGCTCGACCGGCAACGGGTGCTGGAGGCGTTGCGGCCGCTGTTGGAGGACGCCGCCAGGGCCAAGGTCGGCCAGAACCTCAAATACGACATGAGCGTGCTCGCCCGCCACGGCATCGAACTGCGCGGCATCGCCTACGACACCATGCTCGAATCCTATGTGCTCGATGCCACCGGCTCGCGCCACGACATGGACACCCTGGCGCTCAAATACCTCGGCGAGCGCACCATCCGCTTCGAGGATATCGCCGGCAAGGGCGCCAAGCAGCTCACTTTCAATCAGATTCCCCTGGAACAGGCGGGCCCCTACGCCGCCGAGGATGCCGATGTCACCCTGCGCCTGCACCGCGCGCTCTGGCCCAGGCTCGCCGAACAGCCCGGGCCCAGGGAGATATTCGAAGCCATCGAAATCCCCCTGGTGCCTGTGCTCTCACGTATCGAGCGCAACGGCGCCCTGGTCGACGGTGACCAGCTCGCCGCCCAGAGCCGCGAGCTGGCCGAGACGCTCGGCGCGCTGGAAGAGCGCGCCCACGAACTCGCCGGGCAGCCGTTCAACCTGGGCTCGCCAAAGCAGCTCGGCGAGATCCTCTACGGCAAGCTCGGCCTGCCGGTCACCCGCAAGACGCCCACCGGCGCACCCTCCACCGCCGAGGACGTACTCCAGGAGCTGGCGCTCGACTATCCCCTGCCCCAGGTGCTGCTCGAATACCGCGGGCTCAGCAAGCTCAAGTCCACCTACACCGACCGCCTGCCGGAGATGATCGACCCAGATACCGGCCGCATCCACACTTCCTACCACCAGGCGGTCACCGCCACGGGCCGGCTGTCGTCCTCCGATCCCAACCTGCAGAACATCCCGGTGCGCACCGCCGAGGGCCGCCGCATCCGCCAGGCGTTCATCGCGTCACCCGGCCACCGCATCCTCGCCGCCGACTACTCGCAGATCGAGCTGCGCATCATGGCGCACCTGTCCGGTGACGACGGCCTGCGCAACGCCTTTGCCGCCGGCCTCGACATCCACGCCGCCACCGCCGCCGAGGTGTTCGGCGTCGATCTGGATGCCGTCACCGCAGAGCAGCGGCGCAGCGCCAAGGCGATCAACTTCGGACTCATCTATGGCATGTCCGCCTTCGGGCTCGGCCGCCAGCTCAACCTGGGCCGCAACCAGGCCCAGCAATACATCGACCGCTACTTTGAGCGCTACCCCGGCGTGCGCGCCTACATGGAATCCACCCGCGCGTCCGCCGCCGAGCACGGCTATGTGGCAACCCTGTTCGGGCGGCGCCTGTACGTGCCCGAGATCCGCGACCGCAACGGCCAGCGCCGTCAGGCCGCCGAACGCGCCGCCATCAACGCGCCGCTGCAGGGCACCGCCGCCGACATCATCAAGCGCGCCATGATCGCCGTCGATGCCTGGCTGGCGGAACAGCGCCTGGGCGCACGCATGATCCTGCAGGTCCACGACGAACTGGTGCTCGAGGTGCCGGAAGCGGAGCTCGACGGCGTGAATGCCGGCATCGTTCGCCACATGGCCGGCGCTGCCGAACTCGCCGTGCCCCTGGTGGTGGATGTCGGCACCGGCGCCAACTGGGATGAGGCGCATTGATTGTGGCCTTGACCGCGCCGGATGTGCTGACGCTGATCTGGCCTACGGCGGCCGGCCTGTATGGCGCAAGGCCTTGTCGTGGGGTGGGTAAGCACAGCGCACCCACCGGGTCTTGTGCGCTGCCGGCGCGGGCGCACTCGTCGTGCCCCTGGTGGTGGCTGCCGGCGAGGGCACATTGACCGGCGGATGTTGCCGCTGCGCCAGCCGCGCCGCCGCCCCCACGAAGACCCGCGAGAAGGCAAGCGCATGAGCGATCTGAAACTGTTCCAGACCCGGGGCGGCACGCTGGCGGAGTTGCAGGGCGCCTCCGCGCCGTTGGAGCGCGGCTTGCAGGCATTGTTCGAGCGCAACCTGGAAACCCTGCTGGGCGTGCGTTTTCTGGCCTCCGAGTACGCCACCACCCACGGCGGGCGCATGGACACCCTGGGCATCGACGAGAACGGCTACCCGGTGATCATCGAATACAAGCGCGACCGCTCGGAAAACGTGATCAACCAGGGGCTGTTCTACCTGGACTGGCTGATGGACCACCGGGGCGATTTCGAGCTGCTGGTGCGCGACCGCTTCGGCAAAACGGCCGCTGACGAAATCGAGTGGAGTGCGCCGCGGCTGATCTGCATCGCTGCCGACTTCACCCGGTACGACACGCACGCCGTGAAGCAGATGGGCCGCAACATCGAGCTGGTGCGGTATCGCAAGTTCGGCGACGACCTGCTGCTCCTGGAGCTGCTGACCGCGATTTCCGCGGCGCCTGCAGCCGTGGTCGATACCTCCGGTGAGCCGGCGCCGGCCCACAGATACAAGACCCTCACCGAAGCCATGACCGGTGCCGGCCCGGAGCTGGCCAACCTGTACGCGGATGTCGAAAGCTTCCTGCTGGGGCTGGGGGACGACGTCACCCAGAAGACGCTGCGGTGCTACTTCGCCTTTCGGCGCATCAAGAATTTCGCCTGCGCCGAGGTGAAAACCTCGCTGAACCTGGTGCGGCTGTACCTGAAGATCGACCCGGATTCGATCGAGCTGGAAAAGGGCTTCACACGCGACGTGCGCAGGATCGGCCACTTCGGCACCGGTGATCTGGAAGTCACCGTCAACTCCCACGCCGACCTGGAGCGCGCCAAGCCGCTGCTCGTCCGCTCTTACGAAGATTCCTGATGCCTTCGGCAACGGCGGCAGCCCTACCGTGGGCACGGCCTGACCGGCCTTGGCCACTCTGCATCGCATCCGCATCACTGCGGCCCCGTAGCACAGGCAAAGTGCAGCCAAAGCCGCGAGGGCGTGTAGCCTCGGTGGCAGGCTCCCACGCAGGTCGGGCAACCTCCACCCCGGGGCACGCATGCCATGAAAAACGAAACATAGCCTTTCGATATTCATGGTATGGTGCGCCCATGATCGAACGCAGTGCCCTGCTGTCCCGGATCCGTGAGGCCCTTGCGCGCAGCCGCGGCGTGGTGCTCTGCGGCCCCCGGCAATGTGGCAAGACGACGCTGGCGCGCGAGCTGCTGAGCCCGGATTCGGTGAACTATTTCGACCTCGAAGACCCGGCCAGTCTGGCGCGCCTGGACGAACCCATGACCGCGCTGCAACCCCTGCAGGGGCTGGTGGTGATCGACGAGGTGCAGCGCCGGCCGGAGTTGTTCCCGGTGCTGCGGGTGTTGCTGGATCGCGCGGCATCGCCGGCGCGCTTTCTGGTGCTGGGCAGCGCCTCCGGCGACCTGCTGCGGCAAAGCTCCGAAAGCCTCGCCGGTCGGGTGGAATACGTCACCCTCGGCGGCTTTTCGCTGCCGGAGCTGGGCGCTGCTGCCGAATCCCGAATTTGGCTGCGGGGTGGTTTTCCGCTCTCTTACCTCGCGGCAAACGAGCGCGACAGCCTGGCCTGGCGGCGCGACTTCATCCGCACGCTGCTGGAGCGCGACCTGCCGCAGTGGGGAGTGCGCGTGTCCGCCACCGCACTGCGCCGCTTCTGGACCATGCTGGCGCATTACCACGGCCAGACCTGGAACGCGGCGGAGCCGGCAAGGGCGCTGGGCGTGAGCGAACCGACGACTCGCCACTATCTGGACCTGCTGTCGGATGCGCTGATGGTGCGCCAGCTCCAGCCCTGGCACGCCAATCTCGGCAAGCGTCAGGTGAAGGCACCCAAGGTCTATGTGCGCGACAGCGGGTTGCTACACCAGCTGCTGGGCATCGACAGCGATCGGGCCCTGCTGAGCCACCCGAAGGTGGGTGCGTCCTGGGAGGGTTTTGCCATCGAGCAGGTGCTGGCGACCCAGGCCCACGACGAAGCCTTTTTCTGGGCCACTCACCAGGGTGCGGAGATCGACCTGATCCTGCGCCGGGGAAATCGCCTGTTCGGGGTCGAATGCAAGCGCGCCGACGCGCCCCGCATGACCACCTCGCTGCGTATCGCGACCGCTGATCTCGGGCTGAACCGCATCGCGGTGTTGTACCCTGGGCAGCGGCGCTACGCGCTGTCCGACGCCGTAGAGGTGCTCCCGCTGTCGGCGCTGGCCGAGGCGCAGGACCTGTTCGAAACCAGGAACCCCCCCGCATGACCAATGAACAACTCGTCTCCAAAGTCTGGAGCTACGCCCATGTGCTGCGCGACCAGGGCGTCTCCTACGGCGACTACGTGGAGCAGACCACCTACCTGCTGTTGCTGAAGATGGACGCCGAGCGGGAAGACCTGCTGGACGAGGCTTCGGCCATCCCGCCGCCGTGGCGCTGGGGACAGCTGGCGAACAAGGAGGGCGACGCGCTGGAGCTGCAATACCGTCACCCGCTGGGGAGACTGGGGCCTGAGGACGGCCTGATCGGCACCATTTTCCGCAAGGCGCAGAACCAGCTCTCCGACCCGGCCAAACTCAGGCGGGTGGTGAGCCTGATCGACACCGAGGGGCCGTGGGTCGGCCTCGGTATGGCCGTGAAGGGCGAGACCTACGAGGGCCTGCTGGAAAAAACCGCGGCCGAAGTGAAATCCGGCGCCGGGCGGCACAGTGCGACCGGCTGACAGGATCGGATCCCGGCCATGTCGCTGAACATCCTGCTCGGCGTTCAGACCACCGGCAATGGCCACATCGTGCGCTCGCGGGAGCTGCGCGCGGGGCTGCTCGAGCGCGGGCACCGGGTGTACACCCTGTTCAGCGGTCCGTCGGCGCGCCAGCGCTGGCCGCTGGAGGAATTTGCGCCCTACCAGGTCTGTCACGGGCTGACCTTCGCCAGCGAGGGCGGGCGCATCCGGTACCTGCGCACCGCGCGCGAAGCGCGCCTGCTGCGTTTTCTCCGCGATGTGCACGAACTGGACTGGCGCGGCTACGACTTGGTGATCAGCGATTACGAACCCATCACGGCCTACATGGCCAAGCACCGCGGTTTGCATAGCCTCGGCATGGGACACCTGTACGCATTCGCACATGATGTCCCGAAAGTGCGCAGCAACCCCTTCATCCACGGCCTGATGAACCGCTTCGCGCCGGTAAGCACACCGCTGGGCATGCACTGGCACCACTTCGGGCAGGCGATCCTGCCACCCTCGGTGCCCGACGATGTGCGCGCCTGCGAACCGCTGCGCAGGGATTTCTGCGTGGTCTACCTGCCGTTCGAGCACAGCGAAGCGGTCGAGCAATTCCTGGCCGCCTGCCCCGGGATCGATTTCCATGTGTATACCCGCGTTGACCGCGAGCGGCGGTCCGGCAATCGGCTGCTGCGGCCAATCCAGCGTCAGGCCTTTGTGGACGACCTGGCAGCCTGCCGCGGGGTCATCTGCAACGCCGGCTTTTCTCTGGTCAGCGAAGCCCTGCACCTGGGCAAGCGAGTCCTGGTAAAACCGCTGGTGGGCCAGATCGAGCAGGAGTCCAATGTCCTGGCGCTGCAGCAGCTGGCCCTCGGCGAGGTGATGCACAGCCTGGACGCACAAGTGCTGCGCGACTGGCTCGACGGTACGGACATCGCCGCCCAGAACTACCCGCCGGTGATCGCGCCGGTGATCGACTGGATTGACGCCGGCGAGTGGGACGATCCCGCGGCCCTGGCGCGCTCGTTGTGGGCTGCCGACAGGGGGGGCACCCACCAACCAGCCGCCGCCGAGGGCTGACGGGCGACGGCAGGGTTTTGCTCTTTGTTGATTACGCGCAAGTCAGAAATACGGGCCACACGCGGATCCTTGAACAAGGCACGCACCAAGTCGGTGGCCGCGATATCGAACAGCAGGGGAGGTGAACGGTCAGTCGGTGTTTCGCCCTTGCGCAGCGGGTTGTGGGCCGCTTCTGGCTCAGAGACGACAGCTTGGAAGACATCGACTGCCTGCCCGAGGCGGAGGTGCTGGCCGCCGAGATCGTCGAAAACCTGGCGGCGGCACTGGAGCAGTTCCGCAGCCTGGGCCTGGAGCTGGCGGGCGAGCCGGATGCCTGATCGGCTTCAAGTGAAAACTGGCCGTCGGGTTCCGCATCAGAATCCACGGCCTCACGGCTCTCAGGTACGGGCTTGCCGTGTGGGAGGCCGGGTTGTCAGGGCGCAGGCCGCCGCCAGGATGGTGAAACCCGTCAGGCCGATGAAGGCAGCGTCGTAACTTCCAGTGAGATCGGCGAGATAGCCGGCGCCAACCGGAACTGCGCTGGCGATCACGAGTTGCACAGGGAAGACGAAGCCATTGATGCTCGCGAACGAAGCCGCGCCGAAGTAGTTGGCAATCACTGCGGGTATCAGGACCAGGGTACCGCCATAGGCAGCGCCGAACAGCACCCCCGCGAGCAGTAGCCAGCCCAATCCCGGCGCTTTCCAGACCAGGCCGAGAGCGATGGCGGCGGCGACGAGCAGGCCGAAGAGGAGCAGTCGGGGCTCCAACCGGTCGCCCAGCCAGCCTATGGGAAAACGCGCGCAGGCGCTGCCAGCGAGCATGAAACTCAGCACGCTCGCTGCCTGCATGCGGTCGTAGTCGAGATCGGTCAAGTGCAAGACGCCGTGTACCAACAACAGGTAAAGCGGCATCACGGTCCCCAGAAACAGCACGATCAGCAGCCATAGCGTGGGTGTGCGCAGGGCTTCGGCGAGCGTCCAGGTGTCCTGGGTACGGTAAATGGGGCGGCTACCGTAACGCAGCGCATCGGCCTCGGTGCCCGGCGCGATGCCGTCGGCGTGTTCTCCACGGTCTTCGGGGTGGTTGACCACCCAGCCGACCAGGCATATGGCAAGCACTGCAAACCCTGTCGCCGCCAGCCAGCCGGACTGCCAGCCGTTGAAGGTCTGCATCACCCAGGTGAACAACGGCTGCGCGAGAAAGCCGCCCAGCCCGGCCGCGCTCATGACCACGCCGATTGCGGTGGCGCGGCGCAGGCTGAACCACTGTGCGACCGTGGTCTGGATGGGGATCACGCCGCCAAATGCGAGCCCGAACGCCATCACTACGCCCCACAGAAATGTCCAGGCGAAAATGGATTGGGCGACAGTGCCCAGCAGGATGCAACCGGCGATCAGTACACTCACGCCGATGGCGATGGTGCGGCGCGCCCCGATCCGGTTGGTCGTCAGCGCCGCGAACGGCAAGAAGGCCGCGAAAAGCAGGCCGTGCAGTGTCTGCGCCCAGGATGCGTCACCACGTTTCCAGCCCGTCTCGCGGACCATTTCCGGGAAAATCACATTGAAGCTGTAATAGACGAAGCCCACTGCGAACAGGTATACCCCGAACAGCAGGCCCAGGTTTTTCCAGCCGAAGAAGATCGCGGCGGCGGGCGCGGAAGAAACAACCGGGATCGGTGTCATGCGGGTATCCATGTGCAGAGAATCGTTATTATTCGCCGTTATCACGGCGTGCTGTTTTGCTGCATAACATGGTGCCAACGCAGCCTAGCGCGCCAGAGGCCGGTACCGCAACCCGCTTGTATCCCGCACTCCGGCAGACGCTCGCAGCGACGCGACAACCTGACATCCCTCGCGAATAGCATCGGGATGGTTTGTCTGCCGGACGCCTCGATGGCGCACAGACTGCCGGAAGGGGGCAAAGCAGTGATGGCAGCCCAGGCTATTCTGCGGCTGGCGTCACAGGATGAGCGGCGTCACCACCAGCGTCTGCGCCGCATCCACACCACCACCGCGACGAGCAGCGCGAGCATGATCAGGACCACGATCTCGAAGGCCCGCGAATCCTCCGTTCCGGGCAGGCCGGCGACATTCATGCCGAACAACCCGGTGATGAAAGTGATGGGCAGAAAGATTGTGGTGACTATGGCCAGCAGGTACATGCGTGCGTTCTGCTGCTCGGCGTTGCGGTTGAGCAATTCCTCGTGCAGTACCATCGCTCGTTCGCGCACCAGATCCAGGTCCTCCACATAGCGGGTGATGCGGTCCGATTGCTCGCGCAGCCCCGCGGCGTACTCCTCTCCCAGGCGCTCGCGGGCGAGCCGCGCCAGCATCTCCAGGGCCTCGCGCTGGGGCGCCAGAAACCGGCGCACCTTGGCGGTCTGCCGGCGCAGGGCGGAGATGTCGGTGCGCAGCTCGGCGGTGATCCCAGTGGCGAGGGCCTCCTCGAAGGTTTCGACCTGCTCCTCGATGCTGTCCACGAAAGTGGCGATGCGATCGGCGAGCCGCTGGATGAGGCATACCACCAGCTCCGCAATCGACCGGGCGCCCTGACCGGCGAGCAGCTCGTCGCGCAGATCCTGCACAGACAACAGCCGGTACTGGCGCACGCTGATCAGCCGCTGGGGCTCGATCCACAGGCGCAGCGACACCATGTCTTCCGGGTCCGCGCCGGGATTGGTGTTGACTCCGCGCAGGATTACCAGCAGGCCGCCGGCGAGCTCCAGGGTGCGCGGGCGGGAGTCCGTGCGTGTCAGGCTTTCCACCAGAGTGTGTTCCAGCCCGAGGGCGGCCAGCCGCTCGGCCGCGCCCTCCTTGGCGTAGTCCAGATGATGCCAGTGGGGACGGTTGCTCGCGGTGTCCACGGGCAGGCAGCCGCCCGCGCCGTCGAGCGTATAGGCGAAGACCAGGCTCCCCTCGGTGGTTTCAGTGTCCATCATCGGCAGACTCTCGGAATCCTGCGCGGGTTTATAGGCAGTTCCACGGCGTACCGCAACAGACGCGATGCCTCGGCATACTGGGTACACTTGTGTAAAAGGCCGGAATGCCTCCGGACCAGTGAATCTTTTCAATGGAGGAGCACGCCATGAATCAGAACCTCGCCGGCAAGGCCGCCATCGTCACCGGTGCCGGCCGCGGCATCGGCCGCGGCATCGCCCTGGAGCTGGCCACCCAGGGCGCCGCCGTGGTGGTCGCCGATCCCGGGCTGGGCCGCGGTGGCGAAGCCACGGAAGAAGCGCCCGCCGACCAGGTGGTCGGAGAGATCGAGGCCCGCGGCGGCCGCGCCGCCGCCGCCCTGCAGCCGGTCGATGATTACGCGGCCGCCGGCGCCATCGTCGGCCAGTGCGCGGAAACCTTCGGCCGGGTCGACATCGTCGTCAACTGTGCCGGCGTGCTGCGCGAGCGCATGATCTGGAACCTCAGCGAGGACGACTGGGATACCGTGATCCGCGTCCACCTCAAGGGCCACTACAACCTCTGCCACCACGCCGCCAAGGTGATGCGCGGCCAGCGCTCCGGCCGCCTCATCAACTTCGCCTCGGATGCCTGGCGCGGCGGCGTCGGCCAGGCCAACTATGCCGCCGCCAAGGGCGGTATCGTCTCCCTGACCCGCGCGCTGGCGCGAGAGCTGGGCCGCTACGGCGTCACCGCCAACGCCATCTGCCCGATCGCCGCCACCCGCATGACCATGAACCAGGGGGTGATCGACGGCATGAAGCGACGTCTCGAAAGCGGTCTCATCACCCAGGAGCGCTTCGACGCCATCATGGCCATGCCTGGGCCGGAATATGTGGCGCCCATGGTCGCCTATCTGGCCACCGATGCCGCCGCCGACGTCAACGGCCACATCTTTCACGTCGAGAAGGGCCGGGTTTCCATCTACTGCGAGCCGGTGGAGGAAAAGATGCTGATCAAGTCCCAGGACGACGGCCTGTTCAGCGTCGAGGAATTGATCGGCGCCGTGCCCGGCTCGCTGCTGGTCGGCCATCCCAACCCGGCGCCGGCGGAGCCGGAGGGGGGCTGAGGCGCGCCGCCCTGGGTGATTGGGCTTGACGCGACCAGCCCCAAGCCTGCCTTGCCGAAATAGGCGGTAACGTTGAAGACGAGATCTGAGCAATGACCGCCGCCGAAGTTTCGGAAAATTCCACTGATCAGATTTTCAGCTTTTTGAAAGTACGCAAGAAAAATTCGTCAACGGTTTCAGCGCAGGTCTGAAAAAGTAATCGCGGCGGCGTGTTGCTACACCCACGGGTGGCTCATACGTCGGCTGGGTTGGCGGGGCCTGCATCGCGGCAACAGGGTCCGTGGCACCGGGTTCCTGCGTAATGACCGGCCATCTGGCGCCTGCTGGCAAGGCCGCCTTGGCACCGCGGATTGCCCTTCAGGCCTGCCAGGCAAATAGCTACCCTTGCCGGTGTAAGACGTCGATAGCGCAGGGGACCAACACACCTACGATAACGATTTCTCACAACAAGGGGTGAAGGGCGCTTATATGAACACTTCCATTGTCGCGGCACGCAGGATGACGGTGCTGATGCTGGTGGTAGTCGTTTCCGCACTGGGCGCTGAGCCCGGCGTTGAGAAACCCGACCACCAGGAGTCGAACATTGCCATACAGGGGTACAGCCCGGTCTCCTATTTCAGCCGCAATAAAGCGGAAAAGGGCAGCCCGGAATTCGCCGTCGAGTACGACGGCAAAACCTATCTCCTGACATCACAACAACAGGCCGACAAATTTCGCGAGAATCCAGCAGCGTATATCCCGCTGTTTGCGGAATTTTGCCCCTACAGCCTGGCGCTGGGTCGGCAGGTCAGTATCGACCCCACCAATTTCAAGATCGTCGGCGGTAAGTTGTTGCTCTTTCATAATCAAGGGGAGATGGATGGTCTGAAGCAATGGAATGACCATGGCAACGAACAGGAGTTGCTGGACAGAGCCAATCAGGAATATCTGCGTTTCAAGTTCTGATATCCGTCATTGTGCTTGAACCAGACCTTCAGCGAATCATTGGATAGCCGATGAGTACTGAATGATGACTAGTTTCGACATCAGCCAGCTTGGCGACGGTGCCTTCGGCATTTTGCAGATAGCGGCGCTGTTGCTGGTGTTTGTTATCGGTTTGTTTTTGCTCTATTTGTTGTACGTTTATCTTGCCGACACCAGGCAACAGCACAATAGCGTACGCCGAAACTTTCCGGTGATCGGACGTTTCTGCACACTGTTTGAGCATCTGGGGGTATTTTTCCGGCAATATTTCTTCGCGATGGACCGGGAGGAGATGCCCTTCAATCGCGCCCAGCGCAGCTGGGTTTATCTCGCCTCCGAAAATGCCGACAGCACTGTTGCCTTTGGCTCGACTCGGTCACTCGCCCAGCCCAACGAAGTGCTTTTCCTCAACTGCCCTTTCCCAACGCTGGCAGCGGACGCCGTGCCGATAAACCCTGTGACAGTCGGCCAGAGCCATGCGAGACAAGCTTACACCCCCGGCTCCCTGTTCAATATTTCCGGCATGAGTTTCGGTGCCATTTCCAAGCCTGCGGTGCAGGCGCTGTCCCAGGGCGCGGCGGCAGCCGGTATCTGGCTCAACACCGGCGAAGGAGGCTTGTCGCCCTATCATCTTGAAGGCGGCTGTGACCTGGTGTTTCAAATAGGCACTGCGAAATACGGTGTGCGTGATGAGCATGGCGAGTTGTCGCGGGAAAAGCTTCTGGAAATTGCCGCCATCGAGCAGGTACGCATGTTCGAGATCAAGCTCAGTCAGGGGGCCAAACCCGGCAAGGGGGGCTTGCTGCCAGGGTGCAAGGTGACGCCGGAAATCGCCCGCGTCCGCGGTATTCCTGAAGGCCAGGACTCCATCAGTCCCAACCGGCATACCGATATCGGCTCCATTGACCAACTGCTGGACTCCCTGGCGGAAATACGCCAGATCACCGGCAAGCCCGTGGGCTTCAAGACCGTGGTGGGTAATGTGGGGTGGTTCGACGAGCTCTTGCAGCGCGTGCATCAACGCGGCATGGATTGTGCGCCAGACTTCATCACCGTGGACAGTGCCGACGGCGGCACCGGCGCCGCCCCGCAAAGTCTGATCGACTATGTCGGGCTTCCGCTCCGGGTCAGCCTGCCACAGGTGGTCGACAAGGTGACGGAATACGGTTTGCGCGAGCGTATCAAGATCGTGGCGTCGGGCAAGTTGATCAACCCCGGTGAGGTCGCCTGGGCGCTGTGTGTTGGTGCGGATTTCGTTACGTCGGCCCGTGGCTTCATGTTTTCATTGGGCTGTATTCAGGCGCTCAAATGCAACAAGGATACTTGCCCAACCGGCGTCACCACCCACAACACGAAGCTGCAACTGGGCCTTGTGCCCAGTGACAAGGCGCAGCGGGTGACACACTATGCCGAGCAGATTTTGCGCGAGGTGGGGGTTATCGCGCATGCTTGCGGGGTCACCGAAGCCCGGCAATTGGCTCGTCATCACGCTCAGTTGGTCGATGCCCGGGGCATTCCCGAGCCGCTGGAGCGCCTCTATCCGAACGTGGCACCACAGAAGAAGTACCTGATCGCCACCGACAATGACGGAGCAACCGGATGATTCCTCAGGTAACTGGTCAGGCGCTGGCGCTGATCAGCTTGGCGCTGGCCGGATTGATCCTTGCCAGGCTGACCCGTATCGACAAGACCCTCTGTTGTCTGGGCGGTGGTTTCGTGGCGGGATTGTTGGTGGCGCCACTGGGTCTTGATACCGGTATCCGCGCGGGCAATGTCCAGGATGTGGTGTTTTACCTGCTGTTGCCGCCGCTGTTGTTTCAGGCGGCCTGGCATATTTCACCCGCCATGCTGCGGCGCTGGATAGTGCCAATCCTGGTTTTTGCGACCCTGGGTGTCGCCATCAGTGTGGCAGTCTCCGCCGGGTTGATGTATGCCGGCATCAATCACCCGGGCTTCCCCTGGATGGCAGCATTGCTGACAGGCGCCATTCTGGCCGCGACTGACCCGATTTCGGTGGTCAACCTGTTGCGCAGCGAACAGGCGCCAGAAGATGTCGCCACCCTGGTGGAGGGTGAGAGTTTACTGAACGACGCGGCTGCGGCGGTGCTGTACGCAGCGATTCTCGGCTTGGCGGTCAGCTCCGGCAGTGCGACATCCTCGCCGGCTGTTGTCGGCGCCCTGACGTCCCATATCTTCGGGGGCATTGTCGCAGGCGTCGCTTTTGGCCTGATTGCTGCCATCCTCGTGCTGTTCTTCAAGTCTTCGGTGCTCGCCAATCTGATCCTGGTGGTCTCGGCGTTCGGCAGTTTCTATGTCGCCCAGGAACTACTGGGGCTATCCGGCATCATCACGGTGGTAATCACTGCACTGGTGGCCCGGTCTGGGCTGCGCGATTTTGAGCAGCCGTTTTTGCAGGGCACCGAGATCACCTGGGACTGGCTGGGGGATGCATTCATTGCACTGGTGTTCACCCTGATGGGGCTGGTGATCGTGCCGGCCATGTTTGTCGACCAGTGGCTGGCCATTGTGATCGCCATTGTCTCGGCGTTGGTGGCGAGGGCCGCCACGGTCTACAGTTGCGCACCGCTGTCCTCCCTGCTGATGCGTCATGACGACATGCCTGCCAACTGGAAGCCCCTGTTGGTGTGGGGCGGTCTGCGCGGCGCCATTGCCATCGCGTTGGTGCTGACGCTGCCGGTGGAGCTGCCGTATTGGTACACCATTCAGTCGATGGTTTTCGGCGTGGTGCTGTTCAATCTGTTGATTCAGGGCACCACCTGCCGCCCTCTGGTTCGGCGCTTGGTGACGGACCATGAGAAAAGCCCATGAATGCGGAGCCGAATGCTATTGCCCGGAATGCAGCGGGCCATGAAGGAAGGTGGACGCACTCATGGGCCACAGACCCGGGAAGTGGTCTGGTTGAAAACGGGGAGCGCATTCGGCAAAGCCATCGGTGGCGCGCCTGAAGGCAGGCCATGGGTGGTGGCACAAGGGGCTACGAATGGCTTGGCAGGGCTCCACGCGGCAAGGCAAACGCGCCTACCGGCGTGATCCCGGTGACACCGCGAAGATTTCGGAATGGGTTCGTTTGTTTTTCGAGTATCCCTCAGCAGACTGAGTTTCAGACTGCTGACCATGCCTCCAGAAAGGAATGACAGGTGCATCCAAATATCAAGAAGCTGATCATTGTCGCCATTGTGATTATGGCCATTTCGGCGTATTTCTTCTTCGACCTCGGGCGTTACCTGAGCCTCGGTTTTCTGCAACAACAGCTGGATGTTATCCACGCTTATTATGCGGAAAACCGGCTATTGAGCTGGCTGATATTTTTTCTGGTGTATGTAGTGGTGACCGCCCTGTCGATACCCGGTGCCGCCATTATGACCTTGGCGGGGGGCGCCATTTTTGGTTTTGTCACCGGGTTGGTGATCGTCTCCTTTGCCTCGGCCCTGGGTGCTACCCTGGCGTTTCTGGTGGCCCGCTACCTGCTGCGGGATACGGTGCAGCAGCGCTTTGGCGAACGCCTGAAAACCATCAATCAGGGCATTGCCAAAGACGGCGCCTTTTATCTGTTCACCCTGCGCCTGGTGCCGGTGTTCCCGTTCTTCCTGATCAACCTGGTGATGGCGCTCACCCCCCTGAAAACCTGGACCTTCTACTGGGTCAGCCAGGTGGGGATGCTGGCGGGCACCGCCGTCTATGTGAACGCCGGTACCCAGGTGGCGCAACTGCAAAGCGCCGGGGATATCCTTTCCCCCGGACTGATCGGGGCCTTTGTCTTGCTGGGCCTGTTTCCCTGGCTGGCCCGCGCCATCCTTACTCCTGTACAGAGAGCGAAGGTCTATCGCGGCTGGCACAAGCCAAAGCAGTTTGACCGCAACCTGATCGTCATCGGTGCCGGTTCCGGCGGCCTGGTGAGCGCCTATATCGCTGCCACCGTCAAGGCCAGCGTCACCCTGGTGGAAAAAGATCGCATGGGCGGCGACTGCCTCAATACCGGCTGCGTACCCTCGAAAGCCCTGATCAAAAGCGCCCAGGTGGCCTCCCTGGCCAGGCACAGCCCGGACTACGGTCTCAAGCCCCTGCACCCGGAAGCGGATTTCGCCGCCGTTATGGATCGCATCCAGGCCGTCATCCAGGCCATCGAACCCCACGATTCGGTGGAGCGCTACAGCCAGCTGGGGGTGGACTGCCGCCAGGGCAGCGCCCGCCTGCTCTCCCCCTGGGAGGTGGAAATCACCGGCACCGAGGGCAAGCAGACCCTCTCGGCGCGCAATATCATCATCGCCTCCGGCGCCGGTCCCCTGGTACCGCCCTTTCCCGGTTTGGAGCAGATCGACTACCTGACCACCGAGACCCTGTGGAAAATTCGCGACAACCCGGGTCGGCTGTTGATTCTCGGTGGTGGTCCCATCGGCTGCGAGCTGGCCCAGTCCTTTGCCCGCCTGGATACCCGGGTCACCCAGGTGGAAATGCTGCCCCGTATTCTGCCCCGGGAAGATGCCGACGCCGCCGAGCTGGTGGCCAACGCCCTGCGCCGGGACGGCGTCGATCTGTTGCTGGGCCACAAGGCGGTCCGTTTTGCCCTGGAAGACGGCGTAAAGGTGCTGTACGCCGAGCACGAGGATCAATCCGTGCGTCTGGAATTCGACCAGGTACTGATCGCCATTGGCCGCAAGGCCAATACCGAGGGGCTGGGGCTGGAAGAGTTGGGGATAGAGACCAACAACAACGGCACCCTTGCCCTCAACGAATTTCTGCAGACCCGCTTCCCCAATATCTACGCGGTCGGCGATGTCGCCGGCCCCTACCAGTTCACCCATACCGCCGCCCACCAGGCCTGGTACGCGGCGGTCAATGCGCTGTTTGGCCGCTTGAAAAAATTCCGCGTGGATTACTCGGTGATTCCCTGGGCCACCTTTACCAGCCCGGAAGTGGCGCGGGTGGGACTCAATGAGCAGGACGCCACTGAGCAGGGCGTGGCATTCGAGGTGACCCGCTACAGCATCGACGATCTGGATCGGGCCATTGCCGACGGTAGCGCCGAAGGCTATGTCAAAGTGCTGACGCGACCCGGCTCCGACCGCATCCTCGGGGTGACCATCGTCGGCAACCATGCCGGGGATCTGATCGCCGAGTATGTGCTGGCCATGAAACACGGGCTGGGCCTCAACAAGATCCTCGGCACCATCCATATCTATCCCACCCTGGCGGAGGCCAACAAGTTTGCCGCCGGAGAGTGGAAAAAGGCCCATGCACCGGAAAAGCTGTTGCGGCTGGTGCGCCGTTATCACCAATGGCAGCTGTAAAGGGCGCTTTGCTGTTGGCCGGAATTCCGCTCTGTACTTTATGGACTGGCAATGATCGTGGCGGCGGCACAGGCTGAACAAGCTGCCGCATTGGTAGGATCCTGCGCGCGCCGGTCGATGGCAGGCGGTGCCCGGTTCACACTTCCCCATAGCGCGCGGCGCGGCCGAGCCAGCGGCGGATCAGGGGCGCCACGGCGCGGGGCTGATCGGTGGCCAGGGCTTCGGCGGCGCGCTTGACGGCCGGCAGCAGCCCGGCGTCGCGCAGGGGATCGGCGATGCGCAGCTGGAGCTCCCCGGTCTGGCGGGTGCCCAGCACTTCGCCGGGGCCGCGCAGTTCGAGATCGCGTTCGGCGATGCGGAAGCCGTCGTTGGTTTCGCGGAGGATCCCCAGGCGTTCGCGGGCCTGGCGGGACAGGGGCGTGGAATAGAGCAGCACGCAGTGGCTGGCGATGCCGCCGCGCCCCACCCGGCCGCGCAGCTGGTGGAGCTGGGCGAGGCCCAGACGTTCGGGATTTTCGATGACCATGAGGCTGGCGGCGGGGACGTCCACCCCCACCTCGATGACGGTGGTGGCGACCAGCAGATCCAGCTCGCCGGCCTTGAAGGCGTCGACCACGGCGTTCTTTTCGGCGGGTTTGAGGCGCCCGTGGATCAGGCCGATGCGCAGGTCGGGCAGCGCCAGGCGCAGTTCGGCGGCGGTGGTTTCGGCGGCCTGGGCCTGCAGCTGCTCCGATTCCTCGATCAGGGTGCACACCCAGTAGGCCTGCTGACCGGCCCGGCAGGCATGGTGGATGCGGGCGATGACCTCGGGGCGGCGCTGGTCGGCCACGGTCAGGGTGTTGACCGGGGTTCGCCCGGGGGGCAGTTCGTCGATCACGGAATGGTCGAGGTCGGCGTAGCCGATCATCGCCAGTGAGCGGGGAATGGGCGTCGCGGTCATGATCAGCTGGTGCGGCGTGACGCCGCCGCGGCCCTTGTCGCGCAGGGCGAGGCGCTGGTGGACGCCGAACCGATGCTGCTCGTCGATCAGGGTCAGGGCCAGGTCGCGGTAATGGACGTCATCCTGGAAGAGGGCGTGGGTGCCGATGGCGAGTCCGGCCTCGCCGTCGGCCAGCGCGGCGAGCTGCGCGGCCCGGGCGCGGCCCTTGAGTTTGCCGGTGAGCCAGGCGATGCGCACACCCAGGGGGTCCAGCCAGGCCGACAGGGTGGTGCGGTGCTGTTCGGCGAGGATTTCGGTGGGCGCCATGAGCGCGGCCTGGTGACCGCTGCCCAAGGCCTGGACCAGGGCATAGGCGGCCACCGCGGTCTTGCCGGAGCCGACGTCGCCCTGCAGCAGGCGCAGCATGGGGTGGGAGCGGGTGAGGTCGGCGGTGATTTCGCGGCACACCCGCTGCTGGGCGCGGGTGAGGGTGAAGGGCAGGGCAGCCAGGAAGCGCTCGGTGAAGGCTGCGGGCGCCTGCAGGGGTGGCGCCCGGCGCCGCTGCACCCGGGCGCGGAGCTGGCGCAGACTCAGGTGGTGGGCGATCAGTTCCTCGAACGCCAGCCGCCGCTGGGCCGGGTGTTCGCCGCGGGCGAGCAGCTCCAGGGGCGCGTCCGCCGGGGGTGTGTGCAGATAGCGCACGGCGTCGCCGAGGCTGGGAAGGTTGGGCAGCAAGCCGGCCGGCAGCCAGTCGTGCAGCAAGTCCGGGTGCTGCCGTTCGCTGAGCGCCAATGCCTGGCCCACCAGCTGGCGCAGGCGCGGCTGGGTGACGCCTTCGCCGGCCGGGTAGATGGGCGTCAGAGTGGCTTCCAGCGCCACGGCCGCGGCGGGGTCGAGCACCCGGTATTCGGGGTGTACCAGCTCCAACCCGGCGGGACCGGGTCGGGCTTCGCCATAGCAGCGCAGGCGCACGCCGCGTTCCAGGGCGCGCTGCTGGGCTGCGGAAAAGTGGAAGAAACGCAGGGTGACGAACCCGGAGCGGTCACCGAGCTTGCACAGCAGGCTGCGGCGGCGGCCGAACACGACGTCGGCGCCCAGCACCTCGCCTTCGATGACCGCCTCGACGCCCGGGCGCAGCGCGGCGATGGGCGCGATCCGGGTGCGGTCCTGATAGCGCAGGGGCAGGTGGAACAGCAGATCCTGAATGCCGTGGATGCCGATCCGCGCCAGGCGGGCGGCGAGCTGGGGGCCGACGCCGCGCAGGGCGGCGATGGCGGGCGCCGCGGGCCCCGGACTCGGATCCGCCGCGCCGGGGCTGGAGTGACTGTCCGCTTTCAGGCCAGTCGGCCGATGGCCTCGACCACCCGGGCGGTCTGCTCCAGCGGCACCATGTGGCCGGCCTCGGGAATCACCACCAGCTCGCTGCCGGCGATGCCGTCGCGGAAGGCCTCGGCATAGGGCAGCGGGGTGAGCCGGTCCGAGGCACCCCAGATAAGCAGGGTCCTGGCCTTGATCCGGTACAGGCGTTCGGCGAGCCCGCGGTCGGGAATGGGAAACAGGATCTTGCCGGCCATGCCCAGCTGGCGGGCGTTCTGCACCAGGAAGCGCTGCAGGAAGTCGAGGTCGGAGAAATCCGCGCCGGCAGTCATCATGGCGGCGCCGGCTTCGACGTCATGGAACAGCACCGCCGGCAGCTCGTGGGGCACCATGGCGAAGATGTCGGGCATCGGGTAGTCGTCGAGCCACAAGCCGGCGGGGCAGAGCAGCGCCAGGCGATCGATGTCGTTGGGCGCCACGGCGGCCATCTCGGCGGCGATCATGCCGCCCATGGAATGGCCGACGACCACGGGCCTGACCAGCCCCAGAGCGCTCATCACATCATGGGTGTGCAGGGTGAAATCCAGCATGGTGCGGATTTCGTGGCACTCCGCGGAGTCGCCGTAGCCGGGCAGCAGGGGCGCGTGCACGCGAAAGCGCGCGGCCAGGGCATCGAGGAAGGGATCTTCGGCGACCAGGCCGCCGGCGCCGTGGAGAAACAGCAGGTCCGGCCCCTCGCCGCCGGTCAGTACCTGGACCTCGACCTTGGGGGCGCGGAGGGTTTCGAGGCGGATCATCGGGCACCTCCCTTTCCTTTGCGTTCGGAGACCGGCCCCGGGGTGGCCCGCTCGGCCAGGGGCTTGCACCAGAAGCGCTCGTCATCCTGGTACTCGGGCCAGAGGTCGCGCAGCTTGGGCATCACCTTCTCGGCGAACAGCCGGGTCGAGTACTTGGTCTTTTCGATGGGCATGTCGCCGACGTGGATGAGGCAGAAGATATTGCCCACGTGGAGGCCCTTGATCATATCTTCCATGCGCTCGCGCACGGTGTCCGGGCTGCCGGCGATGATGAACCCGCCGTCCACCAGATCGCCCCAGGACATATGTGCGGCCTCCTCGAAGTTGGGCGAGAACTGCGACAGGGCGCCGGACTTGATGGTCTTGATGGTGCGGTAGCCGGGCGCATCGGCGAAGCCGGGCGCGATGTGCAGGCAGCGGTTGAAGAAGTAGTTGACGTGCGGGGCGTAGAGCCGCTCGGCCTCGGCGTCGGTCTCGGCCACGCAGATGGTCTGGGCAAAGCCGGCGCGGTAGGGGGATTCGTCGGGCTCGTTGCGCTCGGTGAGCCGGTCCCAGTAGCCCTGCAACAGCGCCTTGGCGCGGATATAGCCAGAGAAGCTCAGATAGGAGTAGGAGTACACATTGTCGAGACAGAAGTCGTAGGTCTCGACCGAGCCGCCGCCGGGGATGTGGATGGGCGGTGGCTGCTGGATCGGCTTGGGCCAGGTGTTGACGTAGCGCAGCTTGGTGTAGCGGCCGTTCCAGGCGAAGGGCTCGGTCTCGCGCCAGGCCTTCCTCACCAGGTCGTGGGCCTCCTGGTAGCGCTCCCGGGTCAGCGCCGGGATGTCGCCGTAACAGTAGTTGGTATCCATCGAGGTGCCCACCGGGAAACCGGCCACCAGACGCCCGCCGCTGATCACGTCGAGCATGGCGAACTCTTCGGCGACGCGCACCGGCGGATTGTAGAGCGACAGCGAGTTGCCCAGCACCACGATGGCGGCGTTGAGGGCGCGCCTGGAGATGGCCGCGGCCATGATGTTGGGCGAGGGCATCATGCCGTAGGCGTTCTGGTGATGTTCGTTGACGCCCACGCCGTCGTAGCCGAGCCCATCGGCGTACTCGAGCATGTCGAGATAGTCGTTGTAGACGTCGTGGCCCTTGACCGGATCGTAGAGTTTGGCGTCGATATCGACCCACACCGACCGGTGCTTTTTGCGGAAATCGTCCGGCAGATGCGGCCAGGGCATCAGGTTGAACCAGGTGAACTTCATGGCGACCCCCTGTAATTGTCGCGGCGGGTAGGGTGACAACCCGCCTTATGGTTCGGGCGCGAAAGGCTGGCGCAGCGCCTACGGGCAGCCATCCGACGTGCACTGCGCGGCGGTTTCGGCGCGCGCGGTGACCCGGTCGAGCACCCGCAGGAAGGTCTCTTCTCCCTGGGCGCCGGACAGGGGTAGTTTGCCGTCGAAGCTGAAGAAAGGCACGCCGGTGACGCCCTGGTCACGGGAAAAGCGGATGCGATTGAGGATGGTATCGCGGGACTCCGGGCCAGCCAGCCGGGCGCGGACGGCGGTCGCGTCGAGGCCCACCTCGCCGGCGATCTCGGCCAGGGTTTCGGTGTCGCCGACATTGCGGCCATCGCGGAAGTAGGCGCGGAACAGGGCCTCCACCATGGCGTCTTCCAGGCCCGCTTCGCGCGCCCACTCGATCAGCCGGTGGGCATCCAGGGTATTGGCGCCGCGGGCGATGCGGTCGAGGTGCAGTTCCAGACCCACGGCCGCGCCCGCCGCGGTGATGCGGGCGAACATGCTGTCGATCATCTGTCGGCCGTACTTGCGCTCGATGGCCTCCCGGTAGGGGTAGCCTTCGGCGGGGGCCTCCGGATGGAGCTGGTAGGGGAACCAGCGAATTTCGGGTTGCAGGGCCGGGCGTTGCGCCAGCGCCCGTTCGAGTTGCCGCTTGGCGACATAGCACCAGGGACAGACGACGTCGGAAATGATGTCGATTTGCATGGCGATCTCCGGATTGCTCAGTGCACCATGATAGCGTCCATTTCCACCTGCGCGCCGCGCGGCAGGGCTGCGACGCCGAGCGCCGCGCGCGCCGGGTAGGGCTCGGCGAAGCGACATGCCATGAGTTCGTTGACGATGGGAAAGTGGGCCAGATCGACGAGATAGATATTGAGCTTGACGATATCGGCGAGCGAGCCGCCGGCTGCCGCGCAGACCGCGGCGAGGTTGTCGAACACCTGGTTGATCTGCGTCGCGATATCGCCCTCGACCAGCTCCATGGTAGCCGGGTCGAGGGGGATCTGCCCGGACAGGTAGAGCGTATCGCCGCTGCGGACGGCCTGGGAGTAGGGGCCGATCGCGGCCGGGGCGCGGTCGGTGTGGATGATGGATTTATTGGGCAAGGAGCACCTCAGTTCTTGATGCGCTGCACCGAACGAACCTGCTTGAGGTTGCGGACGCGGCGCATGATGTTGGCCAGATGTACGCGGCTGCGCGCCGCGAGCACGATGTTGACCACGCTGGCCTGGGTATCGCGGTCGCCGACGTTGATGCGCAGGATGGTGGCCTCCTGTTCGGAGACCCGGCTGGCCAGGGTGGCGATGATGCCGCGCTCGGAGGTGACCACCAGCTTGAGTTCGACCGGAAATTCCCCCTTGACCGTCGGCGACCACTGCAGCGGCATGCACTTCTCGCGGTTGTCGCGGATGCCGCTGAGGTTCTTGCAGGACTCGCGGTGAATCACCAGGCCCCGGCCGGGGCTGATGTGGCCGAGGATGGGGTCGCCGGGCAGCGGGTAGCAGCAGCGCGCAAAGCTGGTCACCAGGCGCTGGCGGTTGTCGATCAGAATGGGCGAGTCGAGGTTCGGTTCCGGTTGCTCGCGGCGTTGCTCGGGCACCAGGATATTGGCCACCGCGTAGGCGACCCGGCTGCCGATGCCGATCTGCTGGAGCACGCTCTCGAAAGTGGCGGCGCCGGTTTCCTTGAGCAGCAATTTGATCTGGGACTTGCGGATCTGCTTGTAGCTGGTGCCGAAACGGGCCAGCGCCTGATCGAGCAGACGCTTGCCCAGCTCCACGGACTGGTCGTGCTGCTGGTGCTTGAGAAAGTGGCGGATCGCGCTGCGCGCCTTGGCGGTGACCACGAAATTGAGCCAGGCCGGGTTGGGCTGGGCGCCGGGCACGGTGATGATGCGCACCCGCTGGCCGCTCTCGATGGCCTGGGACAGGGGGCTCAGCTGACCGTTGATCTCGCAGGCGACACAGGTGTCGCCGACCTGGGTATGCACGGCGTAGGCGAAGTCCACCGGGGTCGCGCCGGCCGGCAGCTCGATGATCTTGCCGTTCGGGGTGAACACATAGACCTCGTCCGGAAACAGGTCGGTCTTGACGTGCTCGATGAACTCCAGTGAGTTGCCGGCCTGGCGCTGTAGTTCGAGGAGGCTCTTCACCCAGCGGTTGGTGCGGCCCTGGCTGCCGTTGACGGATTCGCGGCCGCGCTTGTAGAACCAGTGCGAGGCGATGCCATAGTTGGCCAGATCGTCCATCTCGCGGGTGCGGATCTGGACCTCGATGGGCAGGCCGTGCATGCCCACCAGCACCGTGTGCAGCGACTGGTAGCCATTGGCCTTGGGAATGGCGATGTAGTCCTTGAATTCGCCGCTCACCGGCTTGTACAGGTTGTGGATGATGCCGAGTACGCGATAGCACTCGTCCACGGATTCGACCACGATGCGGAAGGCGAACACGTCCATCAGCGATTTGAAGGAACGCTTTTTCACCTTCATCTTCTGATAAATGCTCCACAGGTGCTTTTCGCGGCCGCTGACGGTCGCGGTCAGGCCCTCCCGTGCAAGGCGGTTGTCGATGGCTTCCTGAATCTCGGCGACTACCCCCAGGCGCCGTCCGCGAGCCTGGGTGAGAGCCTCGCGGATGCGGTGGTAGCGCAGGGGATAGAGTGCCGCGAAGCCGAGTTCCTCGAACTCCACGCGCATGTCATTCATGCCCAGACGTTGGGCCAGCGGAGAATAGATCTCCAGGGTCTCGCGGGCGATGCGGCGCCTTTTCTCCGGCGGCAGCACGCCCAGGGTACGCATGTTGTGGAGGCGGTCGGCGAGCTTGACCAGTACCACCCGGATGTCCCGGGACATGGCCAGCGCCATTTTCTGGAAGTTCTCGGCCTGCTGTTCGGCGCGGGAGGAAAACTCGATCTCGGTGAGCTTGCTGACCCCGTCCACCAGGGCGGACACGGTGCGGCCGAAGCGCCGGGTGAGCTTAAAGCGTGTGGCCGAGGTGTCTTCGATGACGTCGTGGAGCAGCGCGGCCATCAGGCCTTCGGCATCCATGCGCATGTCGGCGAGGATGAAGGTGACTGCGAGAGGGTGGGTGATATAGGGNTCGCCGCTGTGGCGAAACTGGCCCTGGTGACCGTCGCGTGCGTATTGGTAGGCGCGGGCGACGCGCCTGACCTGATGGGGCGGCAGGTAGCTGGCGAGCTTCCTTTCTAACGCGCCGATCGCCTCCGGGTTGGCTGCTTCGGAATCAGTCTTCGCCGGCCAGGGGTGCATCGTCCTCGAAGACATAGGGTGGGGGCTCCGTGACCCGCGACAGATCCAGGGACAGGAAATCCTCGACTTCCTCGGTTTCGTCGAGAATGGAGCGATCCACCAGTTTCTCGGCGATCTCGCGCAGGGCGACGACCGTGGGTTTGTCGTTTTCCCAGGGCACCCGGGGCTCCTTGCCGCCAGTGGCGATCTGACGCGCGCGCTTGCTGGCGATCATCACCAGCTCGAAGCGGTTGTCTACGTTCTCCAGGCAGTCTTCGACGGTGATTCGGGCCATGATGCGTCTCTGTGTAAGGTCCGCGCCCTTGGGGGCTTCGGGAAACTGGACGTATTAGTGTAACGCAAAACCGGGCTCAGGAAAGCAGGTCACCCAGCAATTCCCGGTGCCTGTCCCGTTGGGCATCGAGCCGCAGGCGCAGGGCGCAGACCACGGCCGCGAGTTCGTCGAGCGCATTGTCGAACTGGTCGTTGACGATCAGGAAGTCGGCTTCCACATAGTGGGAGATTTCCTCCTGGGCCTGGGACAGCCGGCGGCGGATGACCTCGGCGTCGTCCTGGCGGCGATCGTTGAGCCGGCTCAGCAGGCAGTCGAGGGAGGGGGGCAGAATGAATACCCGGACACAGTCCGGGCGCAGGTGGTGAACCTGGGCCGCGCCCTGCCAATCGATTTCCAGTACCACGTCGACACCCTCGCGCAGCCGCTCCTCGACCCACTGCTGGGAGGTCCCGTAGAGATTGCCGAACACCCGGGCGTGTTCGAGGAACTCGGCGCGCTCGATCATCCCGGCGAATTCCGCTTCGCCGATGAAGTGGTAGTCGACTCCGTCCCTTTCGCCGGGGCGTTTCGCCCTGGTGGTATGGGAGATGGATACCTGCACGTCGGGCAGCCGGCGCACCAGGGCGGCGAGCAGGCTGGTCTTGCCGGCGCCGGAGGGCGCCGACACCGTAAACAGGGTTCCCTTGGCCATCTGACTGCTCCTCAGCCGGTCTGCGGGAGTGCGCCGCCGCGGCGTCACTCCAGATTCTGCACCTGTTCGCGAATTTGTTCGATCAACACCTTCATTTCCACCGCCGCCTGGGTGGTCGCCGCGCCCAGTGACTTGGCGCCCAGGGTATTGGCCTCGCGATTCAGTTCCTGGGCGAGGAAGTCGAGGCGCCGGCCGACCGGTCCCGGACCGGCGAGCACGCGTCGGAATTCCTGGCAGTGGGTTGCCAGTCGGTCGAGCTCTTCGTCGATGTCGGCGCGCTGCGCGAGATAGGCGAGTTCCTGTTCCAGTCGGTCGCCATCGACTTGCGCGGTCAACTCCCGGAGTCGATCGTGGAGCTTGCGGCGCTGCAGCGCCAGCAGTTCGGGCAGCACCGACCGCACGTCGGCGATCTCGGTTTCCAGGCAATCCAGGCGCTCGGCCATCAAGCCCGCCAGGGTCTCGCCCTCCCGCCCCCGGGTCTCCTCCAGGGAGGTCAGGGCGGTGGTGAACAGCGCCTGGGCGGCCTCGGCCAGGGCTTCCGGGTCGGGCGCGGCGGCGCGCACCACGCCGGGCATGGCCAGCAGTTCCAGCGGTGACAGCGGCGCGCTGTCGGGCAGTCGGGCGGCGATTTGCTCGCAGGCGGCCAGATAGGCATCCAGCCGCTCCAGATCCACAGACAGGCCCTGCTGGCCGGCGGTTTCCGCCAGGGTCAGGGTGGCGTCGAGCTTGCCGCGCGCCAGGCGCGACCGCACCAGGTCGCGGAGTGGTGCCTCCAGCCCGCGCAGGGCGTCGGGGAGGCGGAAGTGGGGTTCCAGGAAGCGGTGATTGACCGAGCGCAGCTCCCACGTCAGGGTGCGGTCCGGCAGTTGGCTGCTGGCCCGGGCGAAGGCGGTCATGCTGTGGGGCACGGGGGTCGAATCCTGGTTCGCTGGACCCCTCATTTTAGCAAATGGGCCGGCGGTTACCGCATGGATTACAATCGCGTCCTTTTCGCGCCGGCGGCCGTGGCCGTGTGGCGTTCGGAGGAGAGGGTATATGACCACTAGACCCAGCGGCAGGCGCCCGGAGCAGTTGCGCCCGGTCAAGCTGCAGCGCGGTTTCACCAAGCATGCGGAGGGCTCCGTGCTGGTGAGCTTCGGCGACACCCGGGTGATCTGCACCGCCAGCGTCGAGAACGGGGTGCCCCGCTTCCTGCGCGGCAAGGGGCAGGGTTGGCTGACCGCCGAGTACGGCATGCTGCCGCGCTCCACCAATGACCGCATGGGGCGCGAGGCGGCGCGTGGCGGCCAGGGTGGACGTACCCAGGAAATTCAGCGTCTGATCGGGCGCTCGCTGCGCGCGGCCCTGGACCTCAGCAAACTGGGTGACCACACCATCACCGTGGACTGCGATGTGATCCAGGCCGACGGCGGCACGCGCACCGCGGCTATCACCGGCGCCTGCGTGGCGCTGGTCGACGCGCTCCGTCACCTGCAGCGGCGCAAGGGTATCGTCGGGGATCCGCTGCGCCATCTGATCGCCTCGGTATCTGTGGGCATGGTTCAGGGCAGCCCGGTGCTGGACCTGGATTACACCGAGGATGCCGGCGCGCAGACCGATCTCAATGTGGTGATGACGGCCGCCGGAGAATTCGTCGAAGTGCAGGGCACCGCCGAGGCGGCGCCCTTCTCGGCCGCCGACCTGGATGCCATGCTGACGTTGGCGCGGCAGGGCATCGCCGATCTCATTCGCGTCCAGCAGATGGCGCTGGCCCAGTAGGCGCGCGGGGGTCCGGTTACAGATTGAGCAGATCGTAATCGATGACCGTCGGCGCATGGCTGGAAAACGTCTTGGCCTTGTAGATCACCGCATACTCCACGGTGTGCGCCAGCTCCCGGGATACCAACTGGGTATCGGTGCGCCAACCGTCGCCCTTGCCCGGAGTGCCGGAAGGCCACCAGCTGAACTCGTCATCGTCGGTGTTGCCCAGCCGGAAGGCGTCTGCATAGCCCACCTGATCCTGAATCTGGCGCCACCACTGCTCGTCCTCGGGGCAGAAGCCGGGCTCGCCGCGATGGGTGGCGGCGTTCTCGACATCGGCTTCCGTACCCGCCATGCCCCAGCCTCCGCAGTAGATGTAGCGCCGCCGCTTGCGGGTAATCTTGTCCATGTGGGCCTGAAGTGCCGGGTAGAACCGGTTCTTGGCCTCCTGCTGTTCGGGCTCGGGTCCCTGGGGTGCGAGCAGGGAGACCACGCTGACCGATTCGAAGTCGGCCTGCAGATAGCGGCCGTTGGTGTCCTCTCCGGTGGCCATACCGAAGCCGTAGATGATCGCCTTGGGCGTGGTCCTGGTATAGATCGCGACGCCGTCCTGGTGGGGATCGGACGAATCCAGGTAATAGGCGGTAAAGCCATCGAGCTGAAACTCCGGTCGATCTTCCATCTCGGGAATGCGTGCCCGGAGATCCTGCAGGCAGATGACCTCTGCGTCCTGGCCATTGAGCCATTCGAACAGACCGCGTGCCGCCGCCTGAAAAATGCCGTCACAGGATAGGCTGATAACCCTCATGATCGTCCCTAGTGCTCTTTCAAGTTCATATTGGCGCATTCAGCGAGGCTGCGCGCGTGTGTGGCAAGGCGCGGTGCGCAGGCAATGGCTGTCGCCCTTGGCAAGCGCCGCCACGCAGCCCAAGTGTGCGCGCAGCCTCGCCCAACATGGATTCTGTAGTCACGGGGCCGCCTGTGCGCACCAATCACGGCGTTACACTCACTTGCCATAGCACACACCTATGCCGTGCTCGCGTGCCTTGTGCCTGGCGCGCACAGGCGGTCTGAATACGGCAATATGGCCTTGCACAGAGCACTGGCACCGTCGGGCTGTATCATACCGGACGGTCATGCCGTGCCGCACCCGGTGCGTGCTGTCTGGCTAGTTGGCGACGGAGGTGGTGNATGCAGGCCTTCCAGCGGCGCTTCATCGAGCTCGCCGTGGCGCGCGAGGCGTTGCGGTTCGGGCGCTTTGAATTGAAGTCGGGTCGGATCAGCCCCTATTTTTTCAATGCCGGCAGCTTCTGCGATGGCAGCAGCGCAGCGGTGCTGGGACAGTGCTATGCGGCGGCGATCGCCGCGGCGGCACTCGACTTCGATTTTCTGTTCGGGCCCGCTTACAAGGGGATTCCACTGGTGGTCGCCAGCGCCATTGCGCTCGCCGAGCATCACGGCCGCGACCTGCCCTGGTGCTTCAACCGCAAGGAAGCCAAGGCGCACGGCGAGGGCGGGCAGTTGGTGGGCGCCGTGCCGCGCGGCCGCGCCCTGGTCATCGATGATGTGATCACCGCCGGCACCGCGATCCGCGAGTCGGTGGCCCTGCTGGCCGCGGCGGGTGCCGAAGTGGCTGGCGTGGTGCTGGGCCTGGATCGCAGGGAGCGCGGCCGCGGTGCCGAGTCTGCGACCCAGGAACTGGCCCATGAAATCGGTGTTCCTGTGATCAGCATCGTGGATATCGGGCACATCATTGAGTACCTTGAAGCGGGAGCTGAAGTGGCCGAAGCCGAGGCCGTACGCCGGTATCGGCAGGATTATGGAGTGTGAAACCATGCGTGGAGGGGGGATGAGCCAGAGTTGCCGAGTGCCGATCGCCGCAGCGGCGATCATGATTCTGGTGTTGTGCTGGCCGGAGGTGCAGTCGGCCCAGGCAGCCAAGATGTACCGTTACCGCAACGATCAGGGGGTGCTGGTGATCGATCACACGGTGCCCGCCGACGCCGCCGCCCGGGGCTACGAAATCCTCTCCGCGGATGGCAGTGTGTTGGAATCCGTTGCCCCGGCCGGCGCAGACGCGGCCGCCGAGGGCGAGGCGACCGCGAAACCCGGGCCCTCCGTGGAAGCGGTCGCCGCGCAGGAAAAGATCGACCGCTACCTGTTGACGAGCTACAGCTCGGTTGCCGATATCGAGGCGGTCAAGGCGCGCCGTCTCGGCGAGGTGGAAAGGGAGATCGGCATCGCCGAGGCCCAGCTGGAGGACCTGGCCGGCAGGCGCGAGGCGGTCCAGGAAAGGGCGGCCAACCTGCAGCGGAGGGGCAAGCCGGTGCCCGAAGCGATCCTTGACGAGTTGGCCGAACTGGACGCCCAGGAGGCTACAGCACGGGCGCGGCTGCGTGAACGCCAGCTGCAACACGCCGAGCTGACGCAGCATCACGATACCTACGCGGAGCGTTTCAGGGAGTTGCAGGAACGGGCGGAGAGGCAGTCCCGGGAGTCAGCAGCGTCGGGCCCAGCAACTGCCACTGCTCCGGCCAGTGCGCCGTAGGCCGATCGGCAAAACCGGAGCGGGCGAAGCGCTGTAGCTTGCCTTCGATCAGCGCGATCAGCAGGCCCACGATGGCCGAGGGGACCGCATTGGTCGCCAGTCGCTCCTGTATTTCGCCATCGCGCAGCACCTGGCGGAATTGGGTCTCCAAGCGTTCGTAGAGTTGACCGATCCGCCGCCGCAGGCGCTCGGTTTCGCCGACCAGGGCGTCGCCGGTGAGCAGGGGAACCATACCCGGATTGCGCTCGGCGAACATCAGCACCAGTGAGCTGATCTGATAGAGCCGGTCCTGCGCCGCCGGGGTTTCCTGGAGGATGATCCGGACGCGGCCGAACAGGGTCTCCTCGATGAACTCGATCAGACCCTCGATCATCCGCGCCTTGCTCGGGAAATGGCGATAGAGGGCGGCCTCGGAAACGCCCAGTTCACGCGCCAGGGCGGCGGTGGTCACTTTCCCCGAGGGTTGGGCTTCCAGCAGCTTGGCAAAGGTTTCGAGGATTTCCTGGCGCCGGCCGGAGTTGTGGTTGGCTCTGGACATGCGGCTCAGCCCGGCTGACGGGAGATCAGGGTGCCCACGCCGACGTCGGTGAAGACTTCGAGGAGTACCGCGTGGGCGACGCGGCCGTCGATGATGTGCGCGCTGGTCACCGAGTCGGCCACCGCGGACAGCGCGCAGCGGATCTTGGGCAGCATGCCGCTGTGGATGACGCCGGTAGCGATCAGGTGCTCGACCTGCTCCGGAGTGAGGCCGGTCATCACCCGGCCCTGGTCGTCGAGCAGGCCGGCGACATTGGTCAGCAGCATGAGCTTTTCCGCGCGCAGCACCTCGGCGAGCTTGCCGGCGACCAGGTCGGCATTGATGTTGTAGGACTCGCCCCCGGCGCCGGCGCCGATCGGCGCGATCACCGGGATGAAGCCGCCGCCGGTGAGCATATCGATGACCCGGGTGTCGATCGCCGAGACTTCGCCGACATGGCCGATATCGATGATCTCGGGGGCCTCCATATCCGGTGTCTTGCGTTCCACCACCAGTTTGGTGGCCCGGATCAGGGAGCCATCCTTGCCGGTGATGCCTACCGCGCGCCCGCCGGCGTCGTTGATCAGACTGACGATCTCCTTGTTGACGGCCGCCCCCAGGACCATCTCCACCACGTCCATGGTGGCGCTGTCGGTGACCCGCATGCCATCGACGAAGCTGGATTCGATGCCCAGCTGGCCGAGCAGCTTGCCGATCTGGGGACCGCCCCCGTGCACCACCACCGGGTTCATGCCCACCAGCCGCATGAGCACGATATCGCGGGCGAAACTCCGCTTGAGCTGTTCGTCGACCATGGCGTTACCGCCGAATTTGATGACCATGGTCTTGCCGGTGAAGCGCTGGATATAGGGCAGGGCCTCGGTGAGTATCCGGGCGATATCCTCAGAGCGAGGGCGTGTCAGCGACATTGGAAGGCACCGGCAGGATGGGTGGAGTCAAAGTTTGAGCCCGTAGTCGGGCGCTGCGTGATTCAGCAGAGACTGAAAGCGTGCCCGAATGGCTTCCAGCTGGGCTTCGTCGTCAGCTTCGAAGCGCAGGGTGATGACTGCTTCAGTGTTGGAGGCGCGAACCAGCCCCCAGCCACCGGCGAACTCGACCCGCAGACCATCGACGTCGATGATCTTAGCATCCTCGAAATCCGCGGCCGCGCGAACCCGCTCGATCAGTGCGAACTTGTCTTCCTCAGGTACCGCCAGACGGATCTCCCCGGTGGCCGTGCTTGCCTCCAGGGTGGCTAGCACGGCGTCCAGTTGCTGCTCTCTCAGGTTCAGGATCTCGAGCAGCCGGGCGGCCGCGTAGAGGGCGTCGTCGCAGCCCAGCCAGCGGTCGTTGAAGAAGATGTGGCCGCTGAACTCGCCACCCAGAGGCGCGTTCAGCTCCGCGGTCTTGGTGCGGATGTGCGAATGGCCGGTGCGATGCATCACGGGTCTGCCGCCGTAGCTGCTGATCAGGTTACCGAGCCGCCGGCTGGACTTGACGTCGTAGACGATGTCGGCACCGGGATGGGCGGTGAGGATGTCGCGGGCAAAGATCATCATCAATTCGTCCGGCCAGACGATGCGGCCGCTGGCGCTGACCACCACCAGGCGGTCGCCGTCGCCGTCCAGGGCAATGCCCAGGTCGGCTTGGGTGGCGGCCACCACCTTGCGCAGATCCTGGAGGTTGGCGGCACAGCTGGGGTCTGGTGGGTGATGCGGGAAACTACCGTCGATCTCGCAGTACAGGGGTACCGGATCACAGCCCAGGGCTTCCAGCAGGCGGGGCGCCAGTTCGCCGGCGGCGCCGTTGCCGCAGTCCACCACCACAGTGCGCGGCGCGCGCGAGGGGACATCGGCGGCGACCGCGTTGAGGTAGTCCTCGCGGACGTCCTGGGTCACCCGGCTGCCCTCGCCCTGGCGCCACTTGCCACCCAGCATTTCCTGGCGCAGTGCCTTGAGTTCGGCGCCCTGCAACACCTGCCCCCCCAGGGTGATCTTGAACCCGTTGTCACCCCGCGGATTGTGGCTCGCGGTGACCATTGCGGTGGCGCTGATTGCCGGCAGCCGGTCCGCTGCGAAGTACAACACGGGTGTGGGCACCAGACCGATATCGACGACCTCGCAACCGGTGGTCAGCAGACCTTTGATGAGCGCTTCGCACAGCTCCGGACTGCTGGTCCTGCCGTCCCTGGCCACCGCGATCCTGCCGCCGCCTCCTTCGTACATCCGACTGCCCAGCGTCTTGCCCAGCGCCAGCGCGAAGGCGGAATCGATCTGGGTGCCAGTTGCGCCGCGGATATCGTAGTCGCGAAACACCACTTCCGGACAGGCTTCGGTGGCTGCCGCCGCCGGGGCGGCAGCCGGTGGCTGGGGAGCAGTGGGCCGGGTCGCCGCTGTTGGCTTCGCGGGGTCTTCTGGCATCGCTTCGCGTTCCACCTGGAGCGCGGCTGTGCGCCGCTGCTGCCGCGTTCCACCTGGAGCGGCGGCTTCCCGAATCTGCAGCCGCGGCCACAGGCGCAGCGTTACCAACAACAGGAAGCCCAACCCGAATGCCCAGGGCACCCCGATGACCAGCAACTGGAAGCCGCGCGGCGGTTCGTGCGCAGCGGCCGCCCGTGGTGACAGTTTGCTGGTGACCTGCCAGTCCGGCACATTGTCGATCGCCGCGGTGGCCGGCGCCAGCCGGCCGCGCCCCAGGGTCAGAAAAGCCTGGGGCGCGGCCCCGTCCGCGCGCTGGCTGAGCATCACCTCGCTCACTTTCGCGGGTTGCTCGAGGGCGTTCGTCAGCGCCGCTGCGGGCAGCTGCACCAGCACCGCGCCGCCGGGCGTCCCGCCCAGCATGATCGGCGCCGCCAGCAGCAGGCTCCAGCCGTCGTCCCCGGTCTTGGTGGCCACCGTTTCGAAGGCCGACCCGGCGAGGACATTGCGGACCAGTTGCCGGCCCAGAAAGTCGGTCGGCGCCAGCTGTTCGGGACTGGTGACCAGTCGCGCTTCCAGCGCTTCGGGAAACAGTGTCCGCAGCCGAGCGGCGGCGGCCTCGGCGCCCTGCGGCCTGAGTCCGGCGCGTGCCGCGCCCTCGCTGGCGAATCCGGACAGACGTATCCGCCAGCGGGCCACGGTGTCGGTGATGGCTGCGGCTGCGGTTGTCGCGGCCTCCCGGGATGCGTCCGCTATGGCCGCCGTGCGGGGCGCGGAGATCAGGCGTTCCCGCAGCCAGCTCCCCGCCATTGGCGGCACGGCCAGCGCGATCAACAGTGCAGTCAGGAACAGTGGATGTCTGAACAGTGCCGCGAGGCGGCGGGCGGTGTGGTTCAAGCCAGGTATCCCTCTTCCGGCGGGTGGTGGGGCCCGGGGCCGGCGGCCATGGCGATCGCGATTTCGGCGATCAGCAGCCGCGCCAGCTGATCCTTGGGCAGGCGCGGTGGCCGCAGCGTGGTGTGCTGCGATATCACCAGCACCTGATTGTCGTCGCTGCCGAAGCCGATGCCTGCTGTGGACACGTCGTTGGCGATCACCAGATCGAGCCCCTTGCGCGTTAGTTTGTTGCGGGCATTGTCGAGCAGATCCCGGGTCTCTGCTGCGAACCCCACCACGAACGGGCGTTCGGGCAGCGCGGCGACGGTGGCGACGATGTCGGGGTTGGGTTCCAACTCCAGGGTCAGGGGCGCGCCCGACCGCTTGATCTTGTGGGCGGCCGGGGTGCGGGGCCGGTAGTCGGCGACCGCGGCGGCCGCGATGAACAGGTCGGCGCCGCCGGCCTCCGCCATGCAGGCCGCCAGCATTTCGGCGGCACTGATCACCGGCAGGCGCTGGACCCGGTCCGGACAGGGCAGGGACACGGGCCCGCTGATCAGCACCACCCTGGCGCCGGCTTCGGCGGCGGCTGCGGCCAGCGCATAGCCCATCTTCCCGGAGCTGTGGTTGGAGAGATAGCGGACCGGGTCGATCGCCTCCTGGGTGGGTCCCGCGGTAATGACGACCTTGCGCCCGGCCAGCGCGCCGGTAGCGAAGATTGCAGCCAGCTTGCGGACCAGCGCCTCGGGTTCCTCCATGCGCCCCTCGCCGACGTCACCGCAGGCCTGATAACCGGCCGCCGGACCGAAGACCCACAGGCCGCGCTCCCGCAGCCGGGCGAGATTCTCCGCCGTGACCGGCTTGGACCACATGCCCTGGTTCATGGCCGGCGCCACCGCAACCGGGCTGCGGGTGGCGAGGCAGGTCGCGCCGAGCAGATCCGGTGCTTCGCCGTGGGCCAGGCGGGCGATAAAATCCGCGGTCGCGGGGGCGACCACAACGGCATCCGCCCAGCGCGCCAGTTCGATGTGCCCCATGGCGGCCTCGGCCGCCGGGTCCAGCAGGTCGAGATGGACCGGATGGCCGGACAGCGCCTGAAAGGTGAGCGGAGCGACGAACTCCGCCCCGGCCGCGGTCATCGCCACCCGCACCTCGGCACCCGCCTGTTGCAGGAGGCGCAGCAGCTGGGCGCTCTTGTAGGCGGCAATACCGCCGGTGACGCCCAGCAGCAGGCGTTTGTTGGTCAGTCCGGCAAGGCTTCCTTCCATACGCCAAATCGGTAACATGGGNACAAGGCGGAATTTTACCGGACAAGGAGGTCCAGATGGCGATCCGGCACTGGCCGGCAGGGGAACGGCCGCGGGAAAAGCTGTTGGCGCGGGGTGCCCGGGCATTGTCCGACGCTGAACTCCTGGCGATTTTTCTGCGCACCGGCCACGCCGGCAAGACCGCGGTGGCGCTGGCGCGGGACATCCTCGGCGAGCTGGGCGGCCTCTCGGCGCTGCTGCTCGCCGACCAGCGGCAGCTGTGCGCCGCCAAGGGCGTGGGTCCGGCGAAGTTCGTGCAGCTGCAGGCGGCGCTGGAACTGGCGCGCCGGCACTTCGCCGCCGGACTCGAGCGGGGCGAGGCCTTTACCGACCCGGCCGCCGTCGCGCGCTATCTCCAGGCCCACCTCGGCGCCGAGCATCGCGAGGTGTTCGTGGCGCTGTTTCTGGATACCCGCCACCGGCTGATCGCCGCCGAGGACCTTTTTAAGGGCACCATCGACGGCGCCGCCGTGTACCCCCGCGAGGTGGTGCGGCGCGCCCTCCACCACAACGCCGCGGCGCTGATCGTGGCTCATAACCACCCCTCCGGGGTGGCCGAGCCCAGCAGTGACGACCGGCGCATCACCACGCGCCTGCGTGAGGCGCTGGCGCTCGTCGACGTGCGTCTGCTCGACCACCTGGTGGTGGGTGCCGGAGCCGTGGTCTCGCTGGCCGAACGCGGGCTGCTCTGAGGGGGCGGTTTGCGTGCCCGCCGCCGCTCTGGTATAAAGCGCGGCTCCGCGCAGGCTGAGCCAACTGCCGGCCGCAGACCGATCAAGTAGACCGAGCAAGAGGCGATCCGATGTCCAGAGTGTGTCAGGTGACCGGGAAAAGGCCCATGGTGGGCAACAATGTTTCCCACGCCAACAACAGAACCAAGCGCCGTTTCGAACCCAATCTTCACACCCATCGTTTCTGGGTCGACTCCCAGCGCCGTTTCGTCAAGCTTCGGGTTTCCACCAAGGGACTGCGGATCATCGACCGGCTCGGAATCGAGCGCGTGCTCGCCGATCTGCGCGCCCGCGGCACCAAAATCTAGGAGGCAGTCATGGCCAAGTCCAATCGCGATCTGATCAGGCTGGTGTCCAGTGCCGGTACCGGCCATTTCTACACCACCTCGAAGAACAAACGTACCAAGCCGGAGAAAATCGAATTCATGAAGTACGATCCGGTGGTGCGCAAGCATGTGATCTACAAGGAAGCCAAGATCAAGTAAGGCCGCGCGCGATGAACGCCGAGAAAAGCCCGGTTCTGCCGGGCTTTTTCGTGTCGGGGCGAAGCGGCCATGCCTGAGCTGCCCGAGGTCGAAACCACCCTGCGAGGTATCCTGCCGCACCTCCTGGGCCAGCGCGTCGCGGCCTTGCGGCTGCGCCAGCCGGCGCTGCGCTGGCCGGTACCCGGTGAACTGACCGAACTGTTACCGGGCCAACGCATCCACGGCGGGCGCCGGCGCGGCAAGTATCTGCTACTCGCGCTCGACGACGGCCACCTGCTGCTCCATCTGGGCATGTCCGGCAGCCTGCGCATCGTCCCCGCCGATACCGCCGCCGGCAGGCACGATCACTTCGACCTGGTCCTGGAGACCGGGGTTCTACTTCGCTTCACCGATCCGCGCCGCTTCGGTTCCGTACACTGGGTGCGGGGCCCGCCGGAGGCGCATCCCCTGCTGCGGAGCCTGGGGCCGGAGCCGCTGGAGGACGCCTTTGGCGGCGAGTATCTCTACCGGCGCTCGCGCGGGCGTCGCGTGCCGGTCAAGAGCTTTCTCATGGACAGCCGGGTGGTGGTGGGTATCGGCAACATCTACGCCAACGAGACCCTGTATCTGGCCGGCGTCCATCCGCTGCGCACCGCCGGACGCATCGGCGCGGCGCGCTGTGACCGGCTCGCCGCCGCAGTGAAGACCGTGCTGGTGGACGCGCTTGCCCAGGGAGGCACCACGCTGCGGGATTTCGTCGGCGGCGATGGCCGCCCGGGGTATTTTCGCCAGCGGTTGAGTGTCTACGGCCGTGGCGGGATGCCCTGTCTACAGTGCGCGCGGCCGCTGCGCGAGTTACGTCTGGCGCAGCGCACGACGGTCTACTGCCAGCGCTGCCAGCGCTGACGGACGTGGGTGTCAGGCGAACTTGGATTTGAGGGCGGTGGCGACCACGCCCGGGACGAAGGGCGAGATGTCGCCGTTGAGGCTGGCGATCTCGCGTACCAGGGATGAGGAGATGTAAGAGAGTTTCTCGGAGGGAGTCAGGAAAACGCTCTCCACGTCCGGTGCCAGCGCCCGGTTCATGTTGGCGAGCTGGAATTCGTATTCAAAGTCGGATACCGCGCGCAGGCCGCGAACCACGCCGCAGGCGCCGCGATCGCGGACGAAGTTCACCAGCAGGTAATCGAACCCCCGGACCTCGATATTGTCGACATGGGCCAGTGCCGACTGAGCCAGGTCGATGCGCTCACGCAGCGAAAACAGCGGCCCTTTGCGGTCGCTGCTGGCAATGGCCAGGATTACGCGGTCGAACAGGCGACAGGCGCGCTCGACCAAGTCGACGTGGCCGTTGGTGATGGGGTCGAAGGTTCCCGGATAGACGACGATTTTCATGGGCGACTCCATGGCGGAGGCGCATGGTAAACGATTCGTACCAGGGGCTCAAATGCGTCGAAATAGCAGGCAATGTACGGCGCCGGCAGCGATTTCGCGGTACCTGGACCAGGTTTCCGGCACTGTCGGCAGGGCCTGTTCGCGGGCGGCTTCGACATAGATCCAGGATCCCGCGCCCAGCCAGCCGCGGGTTTCGAGGGCCGCGAACACGGGCGCGAGCGCTGCCGCTGCGAAGGGCGGATCGAGAAAGACCATGTGGTAGGTCTGCGGCGTGGATTCCAGCCAGGCCAGCGCCTCCCCCTCGATGATTTCCAGTTGCTCCGAACCGGCGTCCAGCGCCGTCCGGTTGGCGCGCAGCGCGGCGGCGGTGACGGGGTCGCGTTCGACCAGGGTCACCCGGGCGGCGCCACGCGATGCTGCCTCGAAGCCCAGTGCTCCGGAGCCGGCGTACAGGTCCAGGCAGCGGGCACCTGCGCAGTGGGGTTGGAGCCAGTTGAACAGGGTTTCACGCAGCCGATCGCCGGTGGGTCGCAAGCCGGCGCGGTCGGGAAACCTCAGGCGCCGCCCCCGCCACTGCCCACCGATGATGCGGACGCTGCCAGCGGCCGGCCCGCGGGGGCGGTGTCGCGTCACCTGATGCTCCGGAGTGCCGGGTCGGAATGGTAGGATACACGGCCCTCGCAACCACCGTCGGATGGCTATGAGCAGCGATCGGAAACCCCCGTCGGAAGCCACCGCTCGCGGCGGTATTTTTTCGCGGTTTCGGCGCCGCAAGGTCGACCTCGACGCCCCCGCAGAGGTGGTGCCCGAAACGGATACCCCCAGCGCAGAGGGCGCGGTTGCGGTCCAGCCGGAGACCCCCGCGGTGCGGGTCGAGGAGCAGGCGACGGTGCCCGACACGGCGGTGACTCGGTCCGAGCCGGAACCGGAACCGGAACCGGAACCGGACAACGAGACCGCGCCGATTCCCCGCGCGGCAACCGCGGAACCGGCGCGGCGCGGCCTGTTCCGGCGCGCCCTGGCGCGCACCGGCGCCGGACTCGGCTCCCTGCTGCTGGGGCGCAAGGCCATCGATGACGAACTCTACGAGGAGCTGGAAACCCAGCTGCTGTTGGCGGATGTGGGCGTCGAGGTTTGCGCCACCCTGATCGAGGAGCTCACCGCCCGGGTCAAGCGCCGCGATCTCAAGGATGCCGCGGCCTTGCGTGAAGAGCTGCGCGCGCTGTTGATCGAGATGCTGATTCCCTGCCAGCAGCCGCTGGATCTGGGTTCCGGAGGCCCCCGGGTGGTGTTGGTGATCGGCGTCAACGGCGTCGGCAAGACCACCACCATCGGCAAGCTCGCACACCGCTTCCAGGCCCAGGGCAAGCGTCTGGTACTGGCGGCGGGCGATACCTTCCGGGCGGCGGCGGTAGAGCAGTTGCAGGTCTGGGGGGAGCGTAACGGTGTGCCGGTGGTCGCCCAGAGTACCGGCGCCGACAGCGCGTCGGTGATTTTCGACGCCATTCAGTCGGCGCGCGCCCGCGGGCTGGACCTGGTGATCGCGGATACCGCCGGACGCCTGCACACCAAGGACAACCTGATGGCCGAGTTGGCCAAGGTGCGGCGCGTGATGGCCAAGTTGGATCCGCAGGCGCCCCACGAGACCCTGCTGGTGCTCGACGCCGGGACCGGACAGAACGCCGTGGTCCAGATGCGCCAGTTCAGTGCCTCTGTGCCGGTCACCGGCATCGCGCTGACCAAGCTCGACGGCACCGCCAAGGGCGGCGTGATCTTCGCCCTGTGTCGGGAGTTCGGGGTGCCGATCCGCTTCGTCGGTCTGGGGGAAGGCCTGGGCGACCTCCAGGAGTTCGATGCCGAGCTGTTCGTCGACGCCCTGCTGGCCGCGCCCGAGGCATGATCCGCTTCGAGCAGGTGTACAAGCGCTACGGGGGTGGCCACGAGGCCCTGGCCGGGGTCAGCTTCGAGCTGGTCGCGGGCGAATTCGCCTTTCTGACCGGACACTCCGGGGCGGGCAAGAGCTCGCTGCTGCGCCTGATCCTGTTGCTCGAGCGCGCCACCCAGGGCCAGGTGCTGATCAACGGCCGCAGTCTGAGCCGTCTGCACCGCAGTCAGGTGCCTCACTACAGACGCAATCTCGGCGTCGTCCTCCAGAGCCACCACCTGCTGCTGGACCGCAGCGTCTACGACAACGTCGCCCTGCCCTTGCTGGTTTCCGGCTATCGGCCGCGGGCTATCGGCCGCCGGGTGCGCGCTGCGCTGGACAAGGTGGGGTTGCTCGAGCGCGGCGCCGACAATCCGCTACAGTTATCGAGCGGCGAGCAACAGCGCGTCGGCATCGCCCGCGCCGTTGTCCACACCCCCAGGATCCTGCTCGCCGACGAGCCGACAGGCAATCTGGACCCGGATCTGTCGGCGGAGATCATGGCGCTGTTCAGCGCCTTCAGCGATATCGGGGTAACCGTGCTGGTCGCTACCCATGATGTGGGCCTGGTCGGCGCCATGGGCAAGCGCCAGCTGTGCCTCAACAGCGGTCGTCTGGTCGGGGATCACCGCCATGCGCCGGCGGCCTGAAAGCGACGGCGCCGCCCGTTCCGCCGCGGTCGGGCGCGGCGGGCGCCAGGGTGCCCGCACGCATCATCTGCGTTGGCGCGACCGGTTGGCAGCGGCGGCGGATCAGCATCGCGAGGTGGCCGTCCAGAGTCTGCGCCGGATGCGCGCCGATCCCCTGCAGAGCCTGGCGACCATGCTGGTCATCGCCATCGCGCTCGCGCTGCCGGTCACCCTGTACCTCGCCGTGGACAGCTTTCAGCGGTTGGCCGGCAGCCTGGATACCGGCGACCGTATGACGCTCTATCTCGCGCTGGACACCTCCGGCGGCGACATTGAAGGTGTCCGTCACCGCCTTGTCGGTCATCCGGCGGTCGCCGCCGTGACCTATGTTTCCCCCGAGCAGGGGCTGGAGGAGTTCAAGCGGCGCTCGGGTTTCGGAACGGTACTGGATCTGCTCGAGGAAAATCCGCTGCCGCCGGTGATGATGGTGGATCTGCGCGGTAGCCCGGCGCCCGACACCCTCGAGGCGCTGGCCGCCGAGATGGCCGGCTGGGACGCGGTGGTCGATGTCGAACTCGACGCCCAGTGGCTGGCGCGGGCGCGGGCGATTGCCCAGCTGGGTCGCCAGCTGGCGCTGGCGCTGGGTGCCGCGCTCGCGGTGGGCGTGCTGTTGATTGTGGGCAACACCATCCGCCTGGCCGTGGAAAACCGCCGCGAGGAGATTCTGGTGCTCAAGCTGGTGGGCGGTACCGATGCCTTCGTGCGCCGACCCTTTCTGTATGCGGGGCTGTGGTACGGGCTCGGGGGAGGTGTATTGGCCTGGCTGATGGTGGCCGGCGGCCGCTGGTGGCTCCAGCACCCCCTGGAGCGGCTGGCGACCCTGTATCAGGCACAGTGGACGGTCGCGCCCGTCGATGGGTTGCTGTTGCTGGCCCTCGTCGGCGGCGGAGGTGGGCTCGGGACGCTGGGCGCCCGGTTTGCCGCGGGTCGCCAGATGCGGAATATAGACCCTTGATCGACCGCCCTGAACCCAGGGTTGGGTGAGCGGTTCACCCCCCTGGATCTGCCTACTCGCCAATCACCACGCGCTCGCCGCCGCAACTCGGCTGGTTCTCGGGCAGATCGTGCTCGATGCGACCCCGCCCGGTAGCGACACCCTCATAGGGGATCCAGCGGGCACCGTCATCGGAATGAACGAGCGTGGGGCTTGCTGGTGGCGTCGGAAGGCGAAAGGCATCAGCTTGCTTTGCTGCTGTTTGCCATAGGCGGCTTGCGACAGACCGCCCGCGCTGCTCTTCGAGGTGGTGACAGCGATGCGGTGCAGTGCAGTGCAGTGCAGTGCAGTGCAGTGCAAGCGCTGATTGTGACGCCGCTCACAGAATAGAGCAGATCTGCATCACTGCTTTTGCCTGTATCCCGCGGTATGGGCACAATCGAGGCGCATTTTCCGGTCAACACAGCCATCGTGGGAAACCGACGATCGCGGTTGCTATGTGGGGGAACATTCGATGGCCGAGACTCTGCCCCGGCTGGAGCAATTTCTGCACGAAATCAAGGATGCCGTGGTAGTGGTCGATGTCCAGGGAAGGGTTCGCCACCTGAACGCTGCCGCGGAAACCCTCACCTGCTGGTCTTCGTCCGAGGCACACGGCCTGACCGCCGACCAAGTGGTCGCCACCGTGCCCTCCGCAGCCGACATCCCCTGGACACAGACGCTCCAGGAAGTGTTGGCATCCGGTGCCTCCCGCGAGTACGCGGACGCGCTGCTGCGCGTGCGCAATGGCAAGCGACTACGCATCAACCAGACGCTGTACCCCATCTGCGGGGACGATGGCCGGATTTCCGGCGCTGCGATCATTTCGCGGGACATTTCCCCTATCTACAGGCTGCGTGAGGAGCGCCGCATCGCCGCCATGGCTTTTGCCACCGCGGCGCCGCTGCTGGTAGCCACAGCTGCAGATCTGCGAGTGCTGAGCGTCAACGAGGCCTGTCTCCAGCTCAGCGGACGCAGAGAGCAGGAGCTGGTCGGCGTGTCTCTGGAGACCCTCTATCAGGACCCCGATAAAGAAGAGCTGCTGGCTTTTTTTCACAATCCGGGGCCACCGGACAGGGTTAGCGCCCGCACCACACGCCGCAATCGCGCCGGCGAATTGCTGCAACTGCTCGAGACCGCGAGCAAGGTCCGTGACGACAGCGGTGAGGTCACCCACTTCGTGGTGGGCCTCCACGATCTCACCGAGACTGTAGCTGCTGCCGAGGCGCTACGAGAGACCCAGCTCAACTACCAGCAGTTGGTGGAATCGATGCACGAGGGTGTCGCCATCATCCGCAGGGGGCGGATCCTGGAGTGCAACGCCCAGTTCGCGCGCATGCTCGGCCGCCGGCGCGAGGACCTGGTGGGGCGAACCGCGACGGATGTGTCGAGCAAATTGCAGCCGGAAGGCATTTCCACGGAAGAGATGATCAACAAGGTCAATGCCGAGGTGGCGAGCAGCGGCCACGCCTGGGTGACCTGGCGGGTCAGTAAGCCCGGCGACGACAGCGCACATTTCGAGGCCAACATCGCTTTCTCGACAGCGGCCGGCCAGCGCATCCTGGTGGTCACCGCGCGCGATGTCTCGGAACGACTCCGGGCCGAGCAGGAGCGCCAGCGGCTGGTCGAAGAGCTGGCAGCCCGCGAGAACCTGATCCGCCTGTCCAATCGCGCCTATGGCATTGCCAGCTGGGAGTACGACCCCGCCACCCGGATCATGCGCTGGTCCGATGACGCCGAGGAGATCCTCGGATTGGCGCCGGGCGCACTGGCGGACGGCATCCCGGCACTGGCCGGCGTCATCCATGCCGACGACATGGCGCTGGTCGACGAGGTCCTCGCGCAAGCCCTGCGCGGCGAGGGCTTTGAACTCGACGTGCGCATCCAGGATCGGCTGGGCAACCTGCGCTGGACCCATACCCAGGCGGAATGCGAACACGACGCCCTTGGCAATCTGGTCGTGGTGCGCGGCGCGGTAGCGGATATCACCGAGCGCAAGGCGGCCCAGCAAACCATCGAGCAACTCGCCTTTTTCGATCCCCTGACTGGACTGGCCAACCGCCGATTGCTGTTCGATCGGGTGAAGCAGGCGGTGGCTGCGGCACGGCGCCGGGAAAGCACGGGCGCGCTGCTGTTCATCGACCTGGATCACTTCAAGCGGATCAACGACAGTCTCGGGCACGGCGCCGGCGATCGGGTGCTGATCGAGGTCGCCGGACGGTTGCGGGCGCTGAGCCGGGCCGAGGACACGATTTCGCGGCTCGGCGGTGACGAGTTCGTGGTGCTGCTCGGCCAGCTGGGCACCAGCGCCGACAATCCGGGTCGANTGGCCTGGGAGGTCGCCGGCCGCATTCTCGCCAGCATCTCCGGCGATTACCGGATTGGTGAGCATGACTACCATCTGTCGGCGAGCATCGGCATCACCCTGTTTCCCGACGACGGCGAGGATACCCTGGAGCTGCTGCACCGGGCCGACGCCGCCATGTACCAAGCCAAGGCCGAGGGCCGCGCCACCATTTCCTTTTACCAGCCGGAGCTGCAGCGCGTCGCCGACGCCCGCCTGGCGATAGAACGCGAGCTGCGTATCGCCTTGGCGCGCCAACAGTTGGAGCTGTTTTACCAACCCAAGGTGCTGGACGGCAAACTCCTGGTCGGTGCCGAGGCATTGCTGCGCTGGCGCCATCCGCAGCGCGGGCTGCTGCCGCCGGCAGAATTCATCTGCGTCGCCGAACAGACCGGGCTGATCGTGGATATCGGCGCCTGGGTGATCGATGCCGCCTGCCGCCAACTGGCTTCGTGGCAGCCGCGCAGCATAGCCAGTCCCTGGCTCGGGTTGTCGATCAATGTCAGCCCTATCCAGTTCCGCCACCGGGATCTGGTGGCCACGGTGAGGCGCGCGCTGGAGCTGCATGACATCGCGCCCGACCAGTTGACCCTGGAGATCACCGAAGGTGTGCTCATCGAGCAGGTCGACGACGTGATCGACAAGCTCCACCAGCTGAAGGCGCTGGGGGTGCAGCTATCGATCGACGACTTCGGCACCGGTTATTCGTCCCTGGCCTATCTGCGCCGCCTGCCGCTGGACGAACTCAAGGTCGACCGCAGCTTCGTCTCCAGCCTGGCCGAGGATCCCAATAACGCCGCCATCGTCGAGAGCATGGTGGCCATTGCCAAGGTCTTCGGCCTGCGGGTGATCGCCGAAGGGGTGGAAACCGAGGCCGAGGCCCGCCTCCTGCGCCGCTTGGGTTGCCGGTACCACCAAGGCTATCTGTATGCCCGACCGCTGGCGGTGGACGAGTTCGACCGTGACTGGGCGAAGCCCGTCTCCGGCGCCGCGAATCCGTTGCAGCGCTCCCGCGCCGGGCAGGGGCGCCCGGCAAACCCATAGGCCAGAGCCGGTCAGCGCACCCGCGGCGCCAACTCGCCGGCCGCGTAGCGGCCGCTCATCGCCTCCAGGCCGATGACGCGGATGCGTCCCGCCTGGCCGGCACAGCCGAAGGCCTGATAGCGGGCCGCGCAGATCTCCTTCATGGCGCGGGTCGCCTCGGCCAGATACTTGCGCGGATCGAACTCCGCCGGGTGGACGGCCAGATAACGGCGGATGGCGCCGGTGCTCGCCAGCCGCAGATCGGTGTCGATGTTCACCTTGCGCACGCCGTGACGGATGCCCTCGACGATTTCCGCGACCGGCACCCCATAGGTCTCCGGAATCTCGCCACCGTGCGCATTGATCACGTCCAACCAGTCCTGGGGCACCGAGGACGAGCCGTGCATGACCAGGTGGGTATTGGGAATGCGCGCATGGATCGCCTTGATGCGGTCGATGGCGAGGATATCGCCGGTCGGCGGGCGGCTGAACTTGTAGGCCCCATGGGAGGTGCCGATGGCGATCGCCAGGGCATCGACCTGGGTCTCGGCGACAAAGTCTGCGGCCTCGTCCGGGTCGGTGAGCAGCTGGTCGTGACTGAGGCTGCCGGCGGCACCGACGCCGTCCTCCTCGCCAGCCTGGCCGGTTTCCAGTGAACCCAGGCAGCCCAGCTCCCCCTCCACGGACACGCCGCAGGCATGGGCCATGTCCACCACCCTGCGGGTGACCTCCAGGTTATAGGCATAGTCGGCCGGGGTCTTGCCATCCTCGTGCAGCGAGCCGTCCATCATCACCGAGCTGAAACCGAGCTGGATGGAACGCTGGCACACCGCCGGGCTGGTGCCGTGATCCTGGTGCATCACCACCGGGATCCCGGGAAACTCCTCGGTGGCGGCCAGGATCAGATGGCGCAGAAATGGCGCGCCCGCATATTTGCGCGCGCCGGCCGAGGCCTGCACGATCACCGGGCTGTCGGTTTCCGCCGCCGCCTCCATGATGGCGCGCATCTGTTCCAGGTTGTTGACGTTGAACGCCGGCACGCCGTAATCGTTCTCCGCCGCGTGGTCGAGCAGTTGCCGCATGCTGATCAGCGCCAAGACAGCTTCCTCCTTACCGGGTTGGGGGTCAGGCGGCCGCGCGCGCTACCAGCGCCGCGACCGCAGGCAGGGTCTTGCCCTCCACATATTCGAGGAAGGCGCCGCCGCCGGTGGATATGTAGGACACCTGATCGCCGATGCCGAACAGGTCGATCGCCGCCAGGGTATCGCCGCCACCGGCAATGGAAAATCCGGGATTGGCGGCGATGGCGCGCGCCACGGCTTCCGTGCCCGCCCGGAACTGGGGCTGCTCGAACACGCCCACGGGTCCGTTCCAGAGCAGGGTGCGCGCCTTGCCGATGCGCTCGGCGAAGGTCGCCGCGGTGCGTGGTCCGATGTCCAGGATCAGATCGTCCGCAGCGACCTCATCGACTGTCTTGGTCTCGGCCGTGGCACCGGCATCCAGGGATTTGGCGGTGACCACGTCCTCGGGCAATGGGATCTCGCAACGGTTCATCAGCTCGCCCGCAGCCCCGACCAGATCGGCCTCGTGCAAGGACTTGCCGATCGGCTTGCCGGCGGCGGCCAGAAAAGTGTTGGCGATACCGCCGCCGACGATCAGTTGATCGACCTTGGCGACCAGGGATTCCAGCACTTCGAGCTTGGTCGATACCTTGGCGCCGCCGACCACCGCGAGCATGGGCCGCTCGGGATGGGCCAGCGCCCGGCCCAGGGCTTCCAGTTCGGCGGCGAGCAGGGGGCCGGCGCAGGCCTGGGGCGCGAAGCGGGTCACCCCCGCGGTCGAGGCCTCGGCGCGGTGGGCGGTGCCGAAGGCGTCCATCACGAACAGGTCGCACAGCGCCGCATAGGCCCGGGCGAGGTCGTCATCGTTCTGCTTCTCTCCGCGGTTGAAGCGCACATTCTCCAGCAGCACGACCTCGCCGGGGGCAACCTTCACCCCGCCGCGCCAGTCGCTCACCAGGGGAANCGGGCGGCCGAGCAGCTCGGCGAGCGCGGCGGCCACCGGCGCCAACGANAGCGCCGGATCGGGCTCGCCCTCCTTGGGGCGGCCGAGGTGGGACATCAGGATCAGCGCGGCATTGGCGTCCAGCGCGCGCTGGAGGGTGGGCAGCGCCGCGCGCAGGCGGGCATCCGAGGTCACCCGGCCATCCCGGATGGGCACATTGAAATCCTCGCGAATCAGCAGCCGTTTTTCGGCCAGGGTGAACTCGCTCATCGATGCAATATTCATGGTCTGCTCTCCTGCCCGCGGGCGGTGGCGCCCGGCCTCCGGATATTCAGCGCAGCAGGGTGCGCCAGTACCGCAGGATATCGAGCATGCGGTTGGCGTAACCCCATTCGTTGTCGAACCACACCAGCACCTTGACCAGGCGCCCGCCGGCAACCCGCGTCTGGCTGGCATCCACCACCCCGGAATGGGGGTCGTGATTGAAATCGCAGGACGCCAGCGGCTCCTCCGTATAACCCAGGATGCCTTCCAGCTCTTCCCCGGCGGCGGCGTGCAGGATGCGGTTGACCTCCGTTTCGTCCGTGTCGCGGCCAACCTGAATCGAGAGGTCGATGGCAGACACATTCTGGGTCGGCACCCGCATCGCCTGGGCCGCGAAGCGGCCCGCCAGCTCCGGCAGCACCCGATCGATGCCGCGGGCGAGCGCGGTGTCCACCGGGATGATCGACTGGATCGCGGCGCGGGTCTTGCGCAGGTCCGTGTGATGATAGGAGTCGAGCACCGGCTGATCGTTCATCGCCGAATGGATGGTGGTGATCACCCCGGCCTCGATGCCCAGTGCGCGGTGCAGCACCTCGATCACCGGCGCCACGCAGTTGGTCGTGCAGGAGGCCGCGGAGACGATCCGGTGGTCGGCACGCAGCTGGCGATGGTTGACACCGTAAACCAGGGTGGCGTCGATATCGGCCTGGGCCGGCTGTGAGAACAGCACCCGGGGCGCGCCCGCATCCAGGTGGCGCTGGGCGCCGGCGCGGTCGGCGAAGGTGCCCGAGCACTCCAGCACCACGTCGGCGCCATGGGCCGCCCAGGGCAGCTGCGCCACCGCTTCGATGCGGCTTACCGCGATCGGCCAGTCTCCGATGCGCAGGGTGTTGTCCGCTCCGCTCACCGGCGCCGGAAAGCGGCCGTGGGTGGAGTCGTAGCGGGTCAGATAGAGGATGGTATCGAGATCGGCGATCTCGTTGATCGCGACCACCCGCAGTTCGTCGAACAGCCGCCGCTCGAACAGAGCGCGCACCAGGCTGCGGCCGATGCGGCCATAGCCATTGATGGCGAGCCGCAGCGGCATCAGGCCAGCAGTGCCTCGGCGGCGGCCGTCAGCTGTTCGGCCGTAAAGCCGAAATGGGCCATCAGTGCCCCGCCCGGCGCCGAAGCGCCGAACCCGGTCATGCCCACCACGGCGCCGTCGAGTCCCACGTACTTGCGCCAGTAATCCGCCTGGGCCGCCTCCACCGCGAGCCGCGCGCGCACCGCGCCGGGCAGCACGGCCTCGCGGTAGTCCGCCGGCTGGGCATCGAAGCGCTCGCAGCAGGGCATGGACACCACCCGCACGCGGCAGCCGCCGGCCGTGAGCTGCTCGGCGGCGGCCATGGCGATGGCCAGCTCCGAGCCCGTGGCCATCAGGATCAGCTCCGGAGTCCCCGCGCAATCGCGCAACACATAGCCGCCGCGGGCAACATTCGCCAGCTGCTCGGCGTCGCGCTGCTGATGCGGAAGCCCCTGCCGCGACAACGCCAGCACCGTGGGCCCGTCGCCGCGCTCGATCGCCGCCCGCCAGGCCACCGCGGTCTCGACCGTGTCACAGGGCCGCCAGGTCTCCACGTTGGGCGTGGCGCGCAGCATCGCCAGCTGTTCGACCGGCTGGTGGGTAGGGCCGTCCTCACCCAGGCCGATGGAGTCGTGGGTGAACACGAACACATGGCGCTGTTTCATCAGCGCCGCCATGCGTACCGCGTTGCGACAGTAATCGACGAATACCAGGAAGGTCGCGCTGTAGTGGAGAAAACCGCCGTACAGGGCAATACCGTTGCCGATTGCCGCCATGCCGAATTCACGCACCCCATAGTGCACATAGTTGCCGCCGGAATGTTCGGCGGTAATGGCCACGCTGCTCTTCCAGATAGTGTTGTTGGAGCCGGCGAGATCGGCCGAACCGCCGATCAGCTCCGGCAGCAGCGGACCATAGGCATCCAGGCAGTTCTGCGACGCCTTGCGGGTCGCGGGGCTCTCGTCCTGGTCCTGGCACTGGCGGATATAGGCCGCGGCCGCGGCCGCAAAGGTCTCCGGCAGCTCGCCGCGCCAGCGCCGCTCCAGCTCGGCGGCGAGCTCGGGGAATTCCTGCCGGTAGGCCGCCAGCCGCTCCCGCCAAGCCGCCTCGGCGGCGGCGCCGCGTTCGCGGGCATCCCAGGCGGCGCCGATCGGCGCCGGAATCTCGAACGGCGGCGCCGTCCAGCCCAGGGCCTCCCGGGCCGCCGTCACCTCGGCCTCGCCCAGGGGCGCGCCGTGGCATTCCTCCTTGCCCTGCTTGTGGGGCGCGCCGAAGCCGATCACCGTGCGGCAGCAGATCAGCGTGGGACGTGCAGCATCTGTCCGCGCCTGCTCGATGGCCGCCGCGACGGCTGCCGCGTCATGGCCATCGAGCGCCGGAATCACCTGCCAGCCGTAGGCCGCAAAGCGCCCCGGGGTATCGTCGGTGAACCAGCCCTCGACCTCGCCGTCGATGGAGATGCCGTTGTCATCGTAGAAAACGATCAGCTTGCCCAATCCCAGGGTGCCTGCCAGCGAGCAAACCTCGTGGGAAATTCCCTCCATCAGGCAGCCATCACCGGCGAACGCATAGGTATGGTGGTCGATCAGCTCATGGTCGGGGCGATTGAACCGCGCCGCCAGCGCGCGCTCGGCAATCGCCATGCCCACGGCATTGGCCAGACCTTGACCGAGCGGCCCGGTGGTGGTCTCCACGCCCGGGGTTTCGCCGTACTCCGGGTGTCCCGGCGTCTGCGAATGGAGTTGGCGAAAGCGGCGCAATTCCTCGATGGGCAGGTCATAGCCGCTCAGGTGCAGCAGCGAATAGAGCAGCATGGAGCCGTGGCCATTGGAGAGCACAAAGCGATCGCGATTGGGCCAGGCGGGGTTCCCCGGGTTGTGCACCAGAAACCGGTTCCAGAGTACCTCGGCGATATCGGCCATGCCCATGGGCGCACCCGGATGGCCACTGTTGGCCTGCTGCACCGCATCCATGCTGAGCGCCCGGATGGCATTGGCGAGATCGCGGGGCTCGGTCATTGAGTTCTCCGGAGGCTGGGCGCAATGGGGGCGCTATTCTCCCGTACTGGGCCCGGTGCGTAAAGGAAGCGAAAAGCGAGTGCGGGCGCCCCAGGCCGCGGCTATTACTCTTCTGGCAGACCCTCGGCTGGTGCGGGAATTCGGCCACATTGGACCACTTGGTGGGCAAGTCCGGCGAATGTGGCTCTACCTATCCGCGACATCCAGCGGAAGACATGATGAGATGAACTGATTTTTCGCGCGCAATATCCTGCGCCGCGGTCTCGGGCGCCCTGCCACGGGCACGTCTGAGTCGCCCATGGCGACGGATACCCCTCAGGGTGTTCCCTGCGCCATGCGCACCGCATGCTCATGGGCCTCGGGAGAAAATTTCTTCGACCTGTTCACGGCTCCGTTCTCTCAAGTGTTGGCGCGGCTTCGAAACCCGGGCGGTTCACCGCCGCCGCATTCCCGATAGCGCTGGACCCACGGGTCGGGAATCTCCCTGGACATCACCGCGCAGCCATTCCGCAGCCATGTGGACTGTACTAAAATGCGCGGCCCATCCTGCGGCACGCCGGTCCGCCTGGCAGCTCCAGCATGCAGATCGAACGCGACAAGGCGGTCACCTTCCATTATTCGCTGAGCGACTCGGACGGTAACCGCATCGACACCAGCCGTGGACGCGAGCCCCAAGCCTACCTGCATGGCCACGGCAATCTGTTGCCGGCGCTGGAGGAACAGCTCGCCGGGCGTACCGCCGGAGAAACCCTGTCGGTGACCCTGCCCCCGGCGCAGGCCTATGGCGAGCGCCGGGACGGGGCGATCGCCCGGGTGCCCATCAAGCATCTGGCGACCCAGGGCAAGCTGGCGCCCGGACAGGTGGTAGGGGTCCGCGAGGCGCGAGGTCTGCGCCGTGCGGTGGTCGCCAAGGTCGGTAAGTTCAACGCCGATGTCGACTTCAACCACCCACTCGCCGGCAAGACTCTGGTGTTCGATATCGAAATCATGGCGGTGCGCGATGCCACTGCGGAAGAAATCGGCCACGGCCATGCCCACGGCGAGGGTGGCCACCGGCACTGAGCCGATCGGCGACGAGCGATGATCAGGGAAGACCCCAAGGGAGCAGCAGTCCATGTTGGAAGTAAACGAATATCACGCCGGCAAGGTGAAATCGATCGGATTCCAGACCCGGTCGCTGCCGGCCACGGTGGGTGTCATGGAGGCCGGCGAGTATGAATTCAGCACCAGCCGCCACGAGACCATGACGGTGATCAGCGGCGCCATGCGCATCCAGCTGGCCGACAGTGACGAGTGGCATACCTACCACTCCGGCGAGACTTTCGAAGTGCCCGCCGGCCAGATCTTCAAGGCCAGGATCGCCGCCGCCACTGCGTATTTCTGCACCTACGGCTGACCCCCGCTTGTCAGCGCCCCCCGCGGCTGCCCACAATGGGCCGGGGAGGTGCCCATGGAACTCGATCTGACCGGCCGCAGGGTGCTGATCACCGGCGGCTCGCGCGGCATCGGCCGCGCCATTGCCGAACGCCTGGCAGCCGAGGGTTGCCAACTGCAGCTGGCGGCGCGCTCCGCCGCGGACCTGGAGCAGGCCCGTGCCCAGTTGACCGCCCGCTATCCGGTGGCAGTGGACTGCCATGCGCTGGATCTGGCCGAGGGCGAAGCCGTCGCCCGGCTCGCTCATGCCTGCGCGGACGTGGACATTCTGATCAACAACGCCGGCGCCATCCCCGGGGGTGGTCTGCAGGACGTCGACGAAACCCGTTGGCGGCAGGCCTGGGAGCTGAAGGTGTTCGGCTACATCAACCTGTGTCGCGCACTCTACCCGGCAATGGTCAAGCGCTCCGGCGGGGTGATCCTGAACCTGGTCGGCATCGCCGGCGGCGAGATCACCGAGGGCGGCTACCTGGCAGGGACCACGGGCAACGCGGCGCTGGCGGCCTTCACCCGCGCGCTGGGNGGGGTCAGCCCTGCCGACGGGGTGCGGGTNCTGGGCATCAACCCGGGCATGACCGCCACCGATCGCCTGGTGAACCTGGATGCGCGAGACCGCAGTCGCCAAGGGTCTGGCTGCGGAGGACTGGCGCCGGCTCACCNCCGACCAGCCCTTTGGCCGCCCGGCGGAACCTGCCGAAGTCGCCGACCTGGCGGCTTTTCTGGTTTCCGACCGCGCCGCCTATATCAGCGGCACCCTGATCACCATCGACGGCGGGCTCTCCTCCCGCGGCCGGTTGTTCTGAAATCCTCCATCCCGAGCGCGCCGGCCATCACCACTCCCTGTCCGACGTGAAAAGGCCCGCGGCAGGTGCCGCGGGCCTTTTCGTGGTTCAAGCGAGTATCCGGGCAGAATGGGCAGTGCCATACCGCCCGGTCGTATTCAGAAGCTCCAGCGCGCGCCGAGGCTCCACAGATCGGCTTCGGGATCGGCGCTCCCGGTGTCCAACTCCCAGCGCTCCCAGTTGGCGATCAGTCCCAGCTGTGGAGTGAGGCTGTACACCGCGCCTACACCGTACACCCAAGCGTCGACATCTTGCCCCGCGCCAGCGAGAAAGCCGTCGAATTCGTCATATTCACGGTAGCTTGCCAGGCCATTGAGCTCCAGCCGTTCGAGCGTCTTCCAGCGCAGGCCGGCGGAGAGCCCATAGCCGTCGGCCTGGCTGCCGGCGGGGTCGATGCGCTCGTAGGAAACACCGCCCCAGGCATCAAGCTGGTTGGGGCCGGACAGCAGCGCGTAGTTGACGCCGACACCCAGCGACTGAACATCGATGCTGGATTCACCGGCACCCGGCAATTCGAGATCGAGCCCGGCATGAGAGCCCCACACGAAGACATTGTCGGTCAGCGCGGCGGACCCTTTGAAACGGACGCCGTCGATATCCATGTCCTGGACCCCAGGGATATCGGCGTCCACCTCATCGCCAAACACATACTCGGCTTCCAGGTAGCTGTAGTTGATATTGTCCGCGGCGTGCAGCGCGGCACTGCCGAACACGACGGGAAGCAGGGCAATACCTGCCAATGACGAAAGTGCTCTACACTTGGTATTCATGTTGATACTCCTTGGTTTTTACAGCTTGTCATCAAATTGTAACAGGCTCAGTTCCTGAGTCGCGGTTGCTGCACCAAAAATTACCATCGCACGCACCAGCTTGAGGCATGGAGCGCAAAAACATCGAGGGAGGAAAGACCCATGGAGGAAAGACCCATGGAGGAAAGACCCGTGGAGGAAAGACCCATGCCCACCGCTTTGCCCATCAGCCGATTCCCGGTTCCCGAGCCCGACGGCCTGCCCGAGGACATCCGCGAGCAGATCCTCGCGGTGCAGGAGAAGACCGGCTTCGTCCCCAATGTGTTTCTCGCGCTCGCCCACCGTCCCGAAGAATGGCGCGGCTTTTTCGCGCTCCACGACGCCATCATGAAACACGACAGCAGCCTCACCAGGGCCGAGAAGGAGATGATCGTGGTCGCGGTCAGCGGCGGTAACGAGTGCCACTACTGCGTCATCGCCCATGGCGCCATCCTGCGCATCCTGGCCAGGCAATCGCGGCTCGCCGACCAGCTCGCCATCAACTACCGCAAGGCCGACATCACCCCGCGCCAGCGCGCCATGCTCGACTTCGCCATGAAGGTCAGCCGCCAGTCCGAGGCGATCGAGGAAACCGACTACGCCCGCCTGCGCGAGCACGGCTTCGACGACGAGGACAGCTGGGATATCGGCGCCATCGCCGCCTTCTTCTGCCTCTCCAACCGGCTGGCGAACCTGATCGGCATTCGTCCCAACGACGAGTTCTACGGCATGGGGCGGGATTTCTGAGCCGGCAGGCTCAGAAGTTCATCAGCGCCAGTTCACCCGGATAGGGATCGAGATACCAGGAGTTGGCGATGAAGGGATCCGGTGCCTTGCGGAAGTGGTGGCGGAGCAGGGTGAGGGGCACCACCAGGGGCACATTGCCGAGCCGATAGGCCTCGATCACCTCGACCAGTTCGGCCCGGTCGTCGGCGTCGAGCTCGCGCTTGAGGTAACCCTGGATGTGCTGGAGCACATTGACGTGGTTGCCGCGGGAGGCGACCCGCTTCAGGGTATCCATGACGCCGCGGATATAGGCCTCGGCGCGTTCCCCGAGAGCCCCCTCGGCTGCCGCCAGCCGGCCCAGTTCGCGGGCCCGGTTCTGGTCGTGGCTCATCAGAATGAGCTTGTGGCGGGCGTGAAACTCGGTGAGCACGCGTGCACTCAACCCACCCGCGGTGGCCTGCCGCCAGCGCCACAGTACATAGACGCGGCGCACGAAGTTCTCGCGCAGCGCGGGGTCCATGAGTCGCCCCTCCTCCTCCACGGGCAACAGCGGGAAATTGGCCATCAGGCGCTCGGCATACAGGCCCCTGCCATCGCGCACCGGCTGGTCGCGGCCTTCCGCATAGCGCCGCACGCGCGCCATCCCGCAACTGGGCGAATCCTTCTTGAGCAGATAGCCGTAGAGGCCTGAGTGCCAGGTGCGGCGCGCCTCCGCGGTTTCCCGCAGGCGCTCGGTGACATCGAGCGCTGCGTCCCGCACCCCCAGGGCCCGCACGCCGCCGGCGGTCTGCACCAGCCGCACCGGCGGCCGCGGCACGCCCAGGCCGGCGGCCACTTCCGGGCAGAAGGGCTGGAGATCGAAGTAGCGGCCCAGGGTCTCGCGGATATAGTCGTTGCGCTTGTGGCCGCCGTCGTGGCGCACCTGCTCGCCGAGCAGGCAGCTGCTGATGCCGATGGGGATGCGATCCGCGCTCGGATGCGTCATGGACTCGCACCGGCCGGCGCGGCGGCTCCACGGGCGCGGCGCGCGGCGATCAGCGGCAGATAACCCGAACGCCAATCCGGAAACCGGAAGCGATAGCCGAGCGCGCGCAGCCGATCGTTGCGACAGCGCTTGTTGCGCCCGGTGCCGGTCCTGGCCGGTGGGGCGGAGACGCCGAGTGCCGCCGCCAGCCCGCGGGCGACAGCGCCGAGCGGCGCCGGGCAGCAGTCGCTGGCCAGATAGCGCGGCGCCAGCCGTGAACCTGACAGCGCCCTGCGGTGGAGGAATTCCAGCACCCCGATACAATCCTCCCGGTGGATGCGATTGCCGTAACGAGGGGGCGCGTATTGCACCGGCGCGCCCTGCGCGACCTGACCCAGGAAGCGTTCCCGGCCCGGGCCGTAGATCCCCGAAAAGCGGATCACGGTGGCTGGTGCACCGGCCGCGGCCAGATGCCGCTCGGCGGTCAGCAGATGGCGGGCGGTGGCCGCCGCCGGCCGGGTCGGGGAATCCTCGTCCACCCACTCCCCGGCGTCCTGCCCGTAAACGCTGGTGGAGGAGACGAAAAACCAGTGCCCGACGCGACCCTGCAGGGCCCCCACCAACCGCGCCACACCGCTGTCGTAGAGGGCGCGGTAGGTGTCGGCGTCGCGGGATCCGGGCGCCAGAATCACGAACACCTGATCGAAAAAGACCTCGCCCAGATCGGGCGCCCCCGATGCCAGATCGGCGCAGTGATAGCTCACCCCCGGCAAGGGTCGTTCGGGCGGGCTGCGCTTCAGCGCGCTCACCCGGTGCCCGGCGGCGACCAGACGGGCGGCCAGCGCGCTGCCCAGGTCGCCGCAGCCAGCGAGCAGTACCGTCGCCATCAGCGGGCACCTCCCCGCGCCGGCAGGCGCGCCAGCTGGCGATCGTGGATGCGCCCCAGCAATAATTGCGCGGTGACGCCGCCGAGCAGGGCGAACAACATGTCCCACTGGGTATCCCAGGGATCTCCCTGGGTCCCCAGAAAGGCGATGGCGCCCTGCTCGGCAATCACCGCCGTCCACCATTCGATCAGCTCATAGCTGGCGGCCAGCGCCAGCACGAAGCAGCACACCAGAAAGAACAGCCAGCCGCCGGGCATCAGCACCCGGTGGCGCAGCAGGATCTCGCGGGCCAGGATGGCGGGGATGAAACCCTGCGCCAGATGGCCGATGCGGTCGTAGTGATTGCGCGCGAAACCGAACGCCTCCTCCATCCAGAAGCCCACGGGAACCCGCGCATAGGTGTAGTGGGCACCCACCAGCAGCACGATGCCGTGTACCGCGATCAACCAGTAGGCCAACCGGGTGAGCGGAAATCGCGCTCGGGTGGTCGCCAGCAGCGGCAGCGCAATCAGCACCGGGAGCGCCTCCAGCCACCAGGTGAGGCGGTCGGCGGGCTGCTGCCAGGACCAGGCGGTGACCCCCAGCACCAGGGCCGCGAGGCCCATCAGCTCGGCGTTGCGAATCACGCGCCGCCCATCCGCGCCGCCAGACGCTCGACCAAGCGGCTTTGGAAGCCCCGGAAGCCGCCGTTGCTCATCACCACCAGATGGGCTGGTGCGGGCGCCGCGGCAGCTAACTCGAGCAGTTGATCGAGATCGCTCACCACGCGGGAGTTGATGGCGCCGGACAGTGCTTCAGCGAGCGACCAACCCAGCTCCGGGGGCTGAAACCAGAGCGCCGTATCCGCGTCGGCGACCGCGGCGGCGAGGCGCTCCCGGTGGACGCCGAGCTTCATGGTATTGGACCGAGGTTCGAGGATGGCAATGATGGTCTCGCTCCCTACCTTGCGGCGCAAGCCCGCCAGGGTGGTGGCGATGGCGGTGGGATGGTGGGCGAAGTCGTCGTAGATCTGCAGGCCGCCGCCGGTGGCAGTGACTTCCAGGCGCCGCTTGACGCCGCCAAACCGCCCCAGGGCGGCGGCCGCCGCTTCGGGCCCGACGCCCACCTCGGCGGCCGCGGCGATCGCCGCCAGGGCGTTGGCGACATTGTGGTCACCGCCCAGCGCCCAGTGGACCTCGGCGCGGACATCGCCATCGCACAGCACGGCGAAGCGGCTGCCGTCGGCATTGCGCGGTTGCGCCTGCCAGCGCCCCCCGGCGCCGAAGGTCTCCACCGGAGTCCAGCAGCCACGGGCGAGCACCGCATCCAGCGCCGGGTCGGGCACCGGGCGCAGGATCCGGCCGCCGCGGGGGACGGTGCGCACCAGATGATGGAACTGGGTCTGGATGGCGGCCAGATCCGGGAAGATATCGGCGTGGTCGTATTCCAGATTGTTGAGCACCAGCAGCCGTGGCCGGTAGTGGATGAACTTGGACCTTTTGTCGAAAAACGCGGTGTCGTATTCATCGGCTTCGACCACGAAACAGCGGCCGCCACCGAGACGCGCGGAGACGCCGAAGTCGGCCGGCACCCCGCCGATCAGGAACCCGGGATCCAGCCCGGCGCTGTCCAGTATCCAGGCCAGCAGGCTCGCGGTGGTGGTCTTGCCGTGGGTGCCGGCGACCGCCAGCACCTCGCGTCCGGGCAACAGGTGTTCGCCCAGCCACTGGGGTCCCGAAGTGTAGGCGAGGCCCAGGTCGAGGACAGCCTCGACACAGGGATTGCCGCGCGACAGCGCATTGCCGATCACCACCAGATCGGGGGCCGGATCCAGCTGCGCCGGATCATAGCCGGCGACAATGGGGATCCCGGCCTCCGCCAGCTGATCGCTCATCGGCGGGTAGACGTCGGCGTCGCTGCCGGTCACGCGATGACCGGCAGCCGCGGCCAGCCGCGCCAGGCTGCCCATGAAGGTGCCGCAAATGCCGAGGATGTGGATGTGCATGAGGCTCCGATGTTGGGGAAGGCTGTTCGCACCGCGGCGCGGGGCACGGGCCCGTCCGCCGGGGATTATCGCCGCCCGGTCCAGCGCTGTCATGCCGAGCTTCCGGCAATTGCGCTATGATCCCGCACTCCTCGTGAGGCCCACCGGATGGGAGCTGCAATGGCGAAACGCAATCTCTTCTATGCGCAATCCGGTGGCGTCACCTCGGCCATCAATGCCACCGCCTGCGGCGTGATCCAGACCGCGCGCGCCAACCGAAGCCGGATCGGCAAGGTGTTCGCCGGCCGCAACGGCATCCTCGGTGCACTGCGCGAAGAGCTGATCGATACCGGCGCGGAATCCGCCAAGACCATCACCGCACTGCGCCATACCCCGGCCGGCGCCTTTGGCTCCTGCCGCTACAAGCTCAAGGATCCCCAGGTCGACGACAGCGAATACGAGCGCCTGCTGGCGGTATTCGAGGCCCACGACATTGGGTATTTCCTCTATAACGGTGGTGGCGACTCCGCCGACACCTGCCTCAAGGTGGCGCAACTCGCGGCGCGCCACGGCTATCCGTTGCAGGCGATCCACCTGCCCAAGACCGTCGACAACGACCTGCCCTTCACCGACTGCTGCCCCGGCTTCGGCTCGGTGGCCAAGTATGTCGCGGTATCGACCCGCGAGGCCGGGCTGGATGTCGCCTCCATGTGCGAGACCTCGACCAAGGTGTTCATCCTCGAAGTCATGGGCCGCCACGCCGGCTGGATCGCCGCCGCCGCCGGACTGGCCGCGGAGCGCGACGGCGACCCGCCGCACCTGATCCTGTTCCCGGAAATCGCCTTCGATCCCGCCCGGTTTCTCGCCCGTGTCGAGCGCACGGTGAAACGCCACGGCTACTGCGTGGTGGTGGCCTCGGAGGGCGCCAGGTTCGCCGACGGCGCCTTTCTCGCCGATTCCGGCGCCACCGATGCCTTCGGCCACAAGCAACTGGGCGGCGTGGCGCCGACCCTGGCGGCGATGGTCAAGGACAACCTGGGTTACAAATATCACTGGGCGCTCGCCGATTACCTGCAGCGCGCCGCCCGCCACATCGCCTCGGCCACCGACATCGAGCAGGCCTATGCGGTGGGCAAGGCCGGCGTCGAGTACGCCCTGGCCGGCAGGAGCGGGGTCATGGTCACCATCGAGCGCGGGCGCGGCGCCCGTTATCGCTGGAGCCTCGGCGAGGCGCCGCTGGAAAAGGTGGCCAACGTCGAGCGCAAGCTGCCGCGCGGCTTCATCAGCCGGGACGGGTTCGGCATCACTGCGGCGGCACGCGCCCAGCTGGCGCCACTGATCGCCGGCGAGGATTATCCGCCCTACGGCAGGGACGGGTTGCCCTGCTATGCCCGAGTGGAGCAGAAGCTGGTGGCCCGCAAGCTCAAAACCCCCTTCCCCGCCTGAGCGCCAGGGTCATGGCTGCGCCCAGCATTTCCCTGGTGCTCGGCAGCGGCGGCGCCCGCGGGCTTGCCCATATCGGGGNGATCCGCTGGCTGGAGGAAAACCACTACGCCATCGAGGCGATCTCGGGCTGCTCCATGGGCGCCCTGGTCGGCGGCCTCTATGGCGCCGGTAAGCTCCAGGACTACACGGATTGGCTGCTGGCGCGCTCGACACGCGATCTGCTGGGCCTGCTCGACCTTTCCTTCCAGCGCACCGGTGGGCTGATCGCCGGCGAACGGCTGACCGGGGTGCTGCGCGAGCTGATCGGGGACACCCGCATCGAGGACTTGCGGGTTCGCTTCACGGCGGTGGCCGCCAATATCGAAAACGGACGCGAGGTCTGGCTCACCCGGGGGGCCCTGCTGGAAGCCGTGCGCGCCTCTTTCGCCATCCCCATGGTCTTTCCGCCCGTGGCTCATCGCAGCGGCCTGCTGGTGGATGGCGGCATCCTCAATCCGGTACCCATAGCCCCGACCCTGGGAGATGCCAGCGACCTCATCGTCGCGGTCAACGTCAACGGCGAGATCAGCAGATCCGCTGCCGCGCCACACCCCGAGGTGAATGCCGAGGGTGAGCCCGATCGCGGCCTGCGCGGCCTGACCGGTTACCTGCGCCGCCGCGGCAATGCGGCCGTGGCGGTGAGCTGGCACATGCTCGGCATCGCCAACCAGGCCTTTGACGCCATGCAGAGCACCATCGCCCGCCAGAAAATGGCCGCCTATCCCCCGGACATCCTGGTGGAATTGCCACGCGACCTGTGCGGGATGCACGAATTCCATCGCGCCGCGGAAATCATCGAGTGCGGCTACGCGGCGGCGGCTCGCGGTATTCCGGCCCGGCCTCCGATCGAGCCACAGGATTAGCTTGAGTTCGCTTGCGCAGGCATGTCCAGCAGCAGGGTCACCGGCCCGTCGTTGACCAGTTCGACCTGCATGTCGGCGCCGAACTCCCCGACGGCAACCGGGTCGTGGCGCGACCGAGCCAGGGCGATCAGGTGATCGTAGAGGGCTCGCGCATGCTCCGGCGCCGCCGCCGGAGCGAAGCTGGGCCGCAAGCCCTTGCGGGTATCGGCGAGCAGGGTGAACTGGGAAACGATCAGCAGGCCACCGCCGGTATCCTGAAGACCGAGATTCATCCGTCCCGAAGCATCGGCGAACAACCGGTAGCGCAGCACCCGATCGAGCAGCGCCTCCGCCCGCTCAGGGGTGTCGTCCGGGGCGAAGCCCACCAGCAGCACGCCAGCGCCGATCGTCCCGACCTCTTCGCCGGCCACGCGCACCGCAGCGTGCCGGACACGCTGCAACAGGCCGCGCACCTCAGTGGCTGCCGCCCAGTTCCCGGGCGAAGCGGTCGGTGGCGCGGATCAGGGCATCCAGGGTGCCGGGCTCTCTGGAGGCATGGCCGGCATCGCGGATGATCTCCAATTCGGCATGGGGCAGGGCTTGCCGCAGTGTGACCGCCTGATCGATGGGGCAGACCAGATCGTAGCGGCCGTGCACGATGCGCAGAGGAATATCGGCCATGCGCTCGGCCTGCGCGCAGATTTGATTTTCCGCGATGAAGGCGGCATTCACGAAATAATGGGCCTCGATGCGCGCCATCGCCAGGGCCACCGGCGGGCTGCCGAAACGCGTCACTACCTGGGTGCTGGGGTCATGGGTGGCACAGCGGGCTTCCCAGAGCGACCAGGACTTGGCCGCCGCCATGCGGGTGATCTCGTTGTCGCCAGTGAGTCGGCGGTAGTAGGCGTCGACCAGGTCGCCGCGCTCCGCCTCGGGGATCGGGGCGAGCAGATCCTGCCAGTAATCGGGGAAAACACGGCTCGCCCCGGAGCGGTAGAACCAGTCGATATCGCCCTTTCGGCACAGGAAGATGCCGCGCAGCACCAAGCCCAGCACGCGCTCTGGATGCGCCTGTGCATACAGCAGGCTGAGGGTCGAGCCCCAGGACCCGCCGAACAACAGCCAGCGCTCCACGCCGAGCTGGATGCGAATTTGCTCGATATCCGCGATCAGGTGGGCGGTGGTGTTTTCGGTCAGTTCGGCGTGCGGGCGCGATCTTCCGGCCCCGCGTTGATCGAAGAGAATGATCCGATACCGCTCCGGATCGAAGAAGCGCCGATCCTGTTCGCTGCACCCGGCACCGGGCCCGCCGTGAACGAACAGCGCCGGAATGCCCTCCGGGGTTCCGCACTCCTCCACATAGAGTACGTGCCCTCCGCCTACGTCCAGGCGCTCACTGGCGTAAGGACGGATCGCGGGATACAGCTGTCGCATGCGCGGGGGCGGGCTCCTGCTCGCGAAGAAGGCAAGGCTACGGGATGCCCCAGGCAAAGGCAACCGCGAGCCTCTGCCGCCGGTCCTTGGGCGCTTATCGAGGCNGTCTTCTCGGTGATTCTGGGCGTCCACGTCGACAGCGGCTCCGAATACATCAATAGGCGCCNCCGCGCCGCTGTTCGGCGGCACTGCGGTGCCCATGTGCGCTGTGTATACTACGCCGCCGTTGCGAAGGCGGCGCGGTTCGGCGCGGTTCGAGGTGCAGGTGACAGACTTCCTGATTTTTGTCAGCGGGCAATGGCTGTTGGTGAGCCTGTTGCTCGCGCTGGTGTACGTGTTCCTGTTGCTGGAACACTTCAAGGCGGGCAAGCCGCTATCGGTGCATGAGGTGACACGGCTGCTCAACGATGGCGAGGCGCTGGTGGTCGATTTGCGCGAGGCCAAGGAGTACCAGGCCGGCCACATCAGTGGCGCGATTCATGTTCCCTTCCGGCAGCTCGCCGAGCGCGCTTCGGAGCTGGACCGCGAGCGCACCGTCATTCTGGTCGACAAGCTGGGCCAGCAGGCGGCGAGCGCCGGGCGCCAGTTGCGTCGCACCGGCCTCCGGGTGAACCGGCTGCGGGGCGGCATGGCAGAATGGCAGGCGCAGAGTATGCCGGTGGTTTCCTGATGGCCGAGGTGGTGTTGTATGGCACCCGGATGTGCCCCTATTGCATCGCGGCGCGGCGCCTGTTGCGAGGCAAGGGGGTCGAGTTCCAGGACATCGCGGTCGACGGCGATCCTGCCCTGCGACGGTTGATCGCCGAGCGCAGTGGCCGGACTGCGGTGCCGCAGATCTGGGTAGGGGAGCAGCACGTCGGCGGATTCACCGATCTGCTGTCCCTGGAGCGCAGCGGTCGCCTCGATCCGCTGTTGGCGACATAGGTGGAGTGGCGGGTTCCGCTGCTGAGCGAGCCAACCGAAAGGAGCACAAGTCATGACTTCCGACAATCCCCCAGGTACCCCAGGTGCCACAACAGGTGCCACAGATGCCCCGCAAGGGCCGCAGCTGGGCATCGCCCGGATCTACGTCAAGGATCTCTCCTTTGAGTCCCCGCAGGGCCCGGACGCGCTGTCCGGGGCGAGCCAGGCACGGGTGGATCAGGATCTGGGCGTCGGCGTGCGCCGGGTCGAGGGCGACACTTACGAGGTCATCCTCAAGCTGACCGTGACCATGCGCGATGGCGATCGCACCCTGTACCTGGTGGAACTGGAACAGGCCGGTCAGTTCCTGGCGCGCGGGTTGGAGGAGCAGGCGCTGGGCCAGGTGCTCAATATCCATTGTCCGACGGTGCTGTTTCCCTATGCCCGGGAAGCCGTGGACAGTGTGCTCACCCGGGGCGGGTTCCCTCCGCTGTTGCTGCCGCCGGTCAATTTCGAGACCCTCTATCGGCAGGCTCTGGAACAGCGCGGCAAGCAACAGAACGCCTGAGGTTCGAGGGCCGCGCCGCTGCCGGGACGCGGTCCGAGCGCCGTGTTCAGCCTGGGGCCGAGTCTTCGGCGATGCCCAGTTCCTGGATCTTGCGGGTCAGCGTGTTGCGCCCCCAGCCGAGCAGTTCGGCGGCGTCACGCTTGCGCCCTGCGGTGTGCTGCAAGGCGGTTTCGATAGCAGCGCGCTCGAAGGCTGGGGTCGCGGTGTTGAGGACGCCCTTGGTGCCTGCCGCCAGTTGATGGGCGATCCACCGCCGCAGGCAGGGCTCCCAGTCGTTCGAGGGGGTATTGGCGCCAGCGCTGGCCTCCAGCAGTTCCTGGGGTAGATCGGATTTCAACACCTCGCGGCCGGAAGCCATCACGGTCAGCCAGCGGCAGGTGTTTTCCAGTTGGCGGACGTTGCCGGGCCAGGACAGGCGGCACAAAAAGGCCTCGGCTTCCTGCGACAGAATCTTCGGCTCCACGTTGAGCTCCTCGGCCGACTTGGCGAAGAAGTAGCGCATCAACTGCGGTATGTCCTCGCGGCGATCGGCCAGCCGCGGCAGGTGGATGCGGATCACATTGAGGCGATGGAACAAGTCCTCCCGGAACCGGTGTTCGGCCACCAGGGTTTCCAGGATCTGATGGGTGGCAGCGATGATGCGGACGTCGACCCGCACCGGCGTATGGCCCCCCACCCGGTAGAACTCTCGATCCGCCAGTACCCGCAGCAGGCGGGTCTGGGCCTCGGCGGGCATGTCGCCGATCTCATCGAGGAACAGGGTGCCGCCGTCGGCCTGTTCGAAGCGCCCCACGCGGCGCTGGGCAGCGCCGGTGAAAGCCCCCTTTTCGTGGCCGAACAGCTCCGACTCGATCAAATCGTGCGGGATCGCGGCCATATTGAGAGCGATGAACGGCCGGTCTCTCCTGGGACTGTGGCGGTGCAGGGCGCGGGCCACGAGTTCCTTGCCGGTCCCGGACTCGCCGTTGATCAACACCGTGATGTGGGAATGGGACAGCCTGCCGATGGCCCGGAACACCTCCTGCATGGCGGGTGCCTCGCCGATGATCTCCTTGGAGACCTCGATTTCCGGAGCCTTCACCTCCCTGGCCTGTTCCCGGGAAAATTCGATCGCTCGCCGGGTCACCGACACCAATTCGTCGATGTCGAAGGGCTTGGGCAGGTACTCGAAGGCGCCGCCCTGATAGGCCGCAACCGCGCTGTCCAGGTCGGAATGGGCGGTGGTGATGATCACCGGCATGCTGGGGTTCTCCCGGCGCATGCGGTCGAGCAATTCCAGACCGCTGACCCCGGGCATGCGGATATCGCTGATCAAGGTGTCCGGCACTTCCTGGTCGAGGCGCCGGATCATGCTCTGCGCGTCCTCGAAGGAGCATACGCTCATGTCCGCTTTTTCCAGCGCCCGCTCCATCACCCAGCGAATGGATTTGTCGTCGTCAACGATCCAGATGGTCGGTTTCATCTCGTGGTCCATTGTTGCCCAGAATGGGCAGGTAGATGGAGAATCGGGTAAGACCCGGATGGCTGTCGCATTCGATGAGGCCCTGGTGCATCTGGATTGCGGACTGGGCGATCGGCAGGCCCAGGCCGGAGCCCTCGGGGTGGCCACTGACCATGGGGTAGAAGATGCGGTCCAGAATGTCTTCGGGAATGCCCGGGCCATTGTCGATGATGTCCAGCCGGCACACGATGCGATGCTGGCGCCGGCCGATGGTGAAATGGTTGACGACCCGTGTACGCAGGGTGACGGCGGCACTGCCGTCGGCGAGCTGTCCGGAGGTCTCGACCGCCTGCATCGCATTGCGCAACAGGTTCAGCGCTGCCTGGATGAGTTTGCCGCGATCGCCATAGAGGTCCGGGATGCTGGGGTCGTACTCCCGCCGGATGTTCAGCCGACCATTGGTTTCCGCTTCCACCAGGGCCGCCGTGCGTTCGGTGATCTCGTGAATGTTCACCGCGGAGAACTGCGCCGGCGAAGAGGGGCCCAGCAGGCGGTCGACCAGTTGGCGCAGGCGCTCGGTCTCGGCGATGATGATGTCGGTGTATTCCAGCAGGTCGCTGCGGGCCAGCTCCCGGGCCAGCAGTTGCGATGCCCCCAGGATACCGCCCAGCGGGTTCTTGATCTCATGGGCCAGCCCCCGCACCAGATTGCGGGAGGTATCGTTGGCCGACAGCAGCGCGCGCTCGCGGTCGATGCGCATGCTGCGATCCATGGGTTGGATCTCCAGCAGCAGCATGTCTCTGTGGCGGTGGACCGGGGTCACGGTGTAATCGACGGTAAGCTCGCGGCCATCGGTCAGCGCCAGCTTCACCATGCGCTCGGTGTAGGGCTGCTGTTCCTGAAGCGCCTGCCTCAGCAGTGTCTCCCTGGGTGTTGCGTCGGCAAAACAGTTGGCGAACCTCGTGCTCCGCAACCGGCTGGCGCTGGCTTCGAGCAGCACCTCCGCCGCGGTGTTGAGGTAGCGGACACGCAGGTCGTCGCCCAGCAGTACCACCGCTGTCTTGAGGCTGTCGAGCAGAAATTGGTCTGCGTCGGAAAACGAGAGATTGGGGGCTGTCAGCATGCGAGGACCTCGAACTGCAAATTATGCAAGCATCGGGCCATGCCCAAGCAGTTTATTGTCCCCAAAATATGGCCTTTTCTCCTATGGATGCCGCTTTGAGGAGCGCGACTGCCCCGGGAATATGCCCCATCATGGTGCCTTATAACTTGGGGAGCGGGCTCTTGGGACCCAGGCTGTTGTGCTTCACGGAGTGGCGTTTGACATGGATGACGACGCTGTTGCTCTGCGCGATCACGGTTCCGCTGTCGTCGTCTATCACCTGGGCCTGGATGGTGCGGCTGCCGCGATAGAGGTCGCTGAGGGTCACCGCAGTGGTGGCCGCAGGTTCACCCTGGGGCTCGCCGTCCAGAAAGAACTGCACCAGGTGCCCGGTGTGCAGGGGTGGCTCCAGTTCCAGTTGCACCACCACGTTGAGCTGGCCCGGAGGGACGGTGGTATCGTTTTTCGGCGCGACGATCGCGATGCGCTCATAGAGGGCGGTTTGCTGCTCCTCCGGGGTGCTGGCCTGGAAGTCGGCCTCGAGCGCGGGCTGGGTGTTGACGGCCTCCAGCTCCAGCGCCTCGAATTCCCCCTGTTCCGGGGGGGTGTCGGTGTAGGAGACCTCGCCTCCCGGCCCCACTACCCGGTATACGGTCTCTCCGGCGTGCGCCTGCGGCGGTGCGCAGAACAGCAGCGCCACCGCCAGAGCGGCGGCCGGGACGAATGCGCGGTGCAAGGCGCGGGGTTTTGATGCCATTTTCGATAGCAGCCGACCGGTCATAGATCTCCTCTCCCTCGAATCTCCCGCGAACGCTGGCCGCGGATACCCGGGCCGCTTCGCTGCCGGGTCTACCGGCAGGTCCGCATCGCAGTGTAGCCTGACCCGCACAACATTGAGACCAGAAAAAAAGCCCGGTGTTTCCACCGGGCTTTCGGGAGCCGCCGAGGCAGTGCCTCAGACGCTGTAGTACATGTCGAACTCCACCGGGTGGGTGGTCATCCGCAGGCGGTCGATCTCCGCCTGTTTGAGGCCGATGTAGGCGTCGATCATGTCGTCGTCCATCACCCCGCCGACCTTGAGGAACTCGCGATCCGCATCCAGGGACGCGATTGCCTGTTCGAGTGAGGCGCAGACGGTGGGAATTGCCTTGGCTTCTTCCGGAGGCAGGTCGTAGAGATCCTTGTCGGCGGCATCGCCCGGGTGGATCTTGTTCTGGATGCCGTCGAGCCCGGCCAGCAGCAGCGCGGTGAAGGCCAGATAGGGGTTGGCGGCGGGGTCGGGAAAGCGTACCTCGATGCGGCGCCCCTTGGGGTTGGGTACGAACGGGATGCGGATCGAGGCGGAGCGATTGCGTGCCGAATAGGCGAGCATGACCGGCGCTTCGAAGCCGGGGACCAGCCGTTTGTAGGAGTTGGTTGCCGGGTTGGTGAAGGCGTTGATCGCGCGGGCGTGCTTGATGGTGCCGCCGATGTAATAGAGGGCGGTTTCGGACAGCCCGGCGTAGGCGTCACCGGCAAAGATGTTCTTGCCTCCCTTGGACAGCGATTGGTGGCAGTGCATCCCTGAGCCATTGTCGCCCACCAGGGGCTTGGGCATGAAGGTGGCGGTCTTGCCGTAGGCGTGGGCGACATTGTGCACACAGTACTTGAGGATCTGGACCTCGTCGGCCTTGCGGGTCAGGGTGGCGGCGCCGACCCCGATCTCGCACTGGCCTGCGGTGCCCACCTCGTGGTGATGCACTTCGACTGTCAAGCCCATCTGGGTCATGGCGTCACACATGGCGGCGCGCAGGTCGTGCAGTGAGTCCACCGGTGGGACGGGGAAGTAGCCGCCCTTCACCGCCGGGCGGTGACCCCGGTTGCCTTCCGAAAAGTCGTGTTCGGAGGCCCAGGCCGCTTCTTCGGAGACGATCTTGTAGAAGGCACCGCTCATGCTGGCGTGCCATTTCACCTGATCGAAGACGAAGAACTCGGGTTCCGGTCCGAACAGCGCGGTATCCGCGATGCCGGTGGAGCGCAGGTATTCCTGGGCGCGGTCGGCGATCGAGCGCGGGTCGCGGCTGTAGCCCAGCATGGTGGTGGGCTCGACGATATTGCAGCGGATGATGACGGTGGGGTCGTCGGTAAAGGGATCGAGGATGGCGGAGCTGTCGTCCGGCATCAGCACCATGTCCGATTCGTTGATGCCCTTCCAGCCGGCGATCGACGAGCCGTCGAACATCTTGCCATCCTCGAAGAAGCTGTCGTTCACTTCGCTCGACGGCAGGGAAACGTGCTGCTCCTTGCCCTTGGTGTCCGTGAAGCGCAGGTCGATCCAGCGAGCCTCGGCCTCTTTAATCAACTCCAACGTCTTTGACATTCTGCTCCTCCAATTCGGGATCTGTTCTGAGTGCCGCCTGGCCGCCGGTTGCGGTGACGGGGATGGACTGCGGTCCTTCGGCGAAAGGCTAAGCAAGCTGTATGCCGTTTCTCGGAAGCGTGGCGCTCGCGCCCCTTCCTTCACGTGCTTCTCGAAGCATGTGCTGCCGTGGTGCGCGAGCAATCGAGCACCGGAACGGGAGCAACGGCCCACTATAGCAATGCCGGAAGGTCCGGGGAATCGCCGTATTCGCGAGATGGCTGCACCAATATCGATCGATTTGCGCGCATGCGCACCAACATGGATCAGTTGGCCGGATCGCTGCCGGCCTCCGGTGCCCTGCCTGCAGCGCCTATAATGCCGGCCCCGCGCCCGACCTGCCCCTCAAGCCAATGCACTTTGTCGTCAAGCTGTCCCCCGAAATCATCGTCAAGAGCGCTCCGGTACGCCGGCGCTTTATCCGCCAACTGCGCCGCAATTTGAAAACCCTGTTGACGCCGCTGGTCAAGGGGGCCCGGATCTCTGGCACCTGGGATCGCATCGAGGTCGTCGCCGAGGTGGACGCCGAGACCGGCGCGGCCATGGCCGACATCCTGGCGCGTACCCCAGGCGTCGGTAGTTTCGCCCGGGTCGCAAGCCACCCGCTGGGCGATTTCGATGCCATCGCCGACCAGGCCTGGGCGCATTACCGCGAATTGCTCCCGGGCCGGCGCTTTGTGGTGCGTGTCAAGCGCTCGGGCAACCATGCCTTTACGTCGCCCGAGGTCGAACGCGAGGTGGGCAGCCGGCTGTTGGCCCGGGCCGCGGGGGCTTCGGTCTCGCTGCGCGATCCCGAGCTCAGGGTGTCCCTGGAGATCGTGGCTGAGCGCTGCTATGTGATCGAGCATTCGCAACCGGGGCTGGGAGGATTTCCGCTCGGCCAGCAACCGCCGGTATTGACCCTGATCTCCGGCGGCTTCGACTCCACGGTCGCCACCTACCTGATGCTGCGGCGCGGTCTGCGCACCCATTACTGCTTCTTCAATCTGGGTGGGCGGGCGCACGCGCTCGGCGTCAAGGAGGTCGCCCACTACCTGTGGGAGCGTTACGCGGCCAGTCACCAGCTGGTCTTCGTGACCGTGCCGTTCGAGGCGGTGGTGGCCGAGATTCTCGAACGGGTCGACGATGCGTTGATGGGCGTGGTGCTCAAGCGCATGATGCTGCGCGCCGCCACCGCCGTGGCCGAGGCGTTGCGGGTGGATGCGCTGGTGACCGGCGAGAGTATCGCCCAGGTGTCCAGCCAGACCCTGCCCAATCTGGCGCTGATCGACCGGGCGACGGAGATGCCGGTGCTGCGGCCGCTGATCGCCATGGACAAGCAGGACATCATCGCCCAGGCGCGCCGTATCGGCACCGAGCCTTTCGCCGCCCACATGCCCGAGTACTGTGGGGTCATCTCGGTGCGCCCCAGCACCCATGCCCGCGCCGAGCGCGTGGCGCACGCCGAAGCGGGCTTCGATTTTGCGATCCTGGAGCGCGCCATCGCCGCGCGCATCGAGGAGGATATCGCCGGGGTGCTGGAATCCGGTGCCGGGGAAATCGGCGTGGAGATCTTCCGCGCGCCGCAGCCGGGAATGCCCATCCTCGACATCCGCCACCCGCAGGAAAGTGACCGGAGGCCGCTGCGGGTGGCGGGCACCCGGATCGAGGCGGTGCCCTTCTTTCGCCTGGAGCAATTCTTTGCCGGGATGCCCCGCGAAGCGCCCTATCTGCTGTATTGCGACAAGGGCCTGATGAGCCGGCTGCACGCCGAGTTGCTGGTCGAGCAGGGCTTTACCCGAGTGGCGGTCTACCGGCCCTGAGTGCGCGCCTGCCATTCTCGGGGCGCGGTTGCGCCCTTATAATGCGCGCCCCCTCAGCGGTGCCCAGCCATGTCTGTCGTCCATCTCCGCAACATCGCCATTGTCGCCCACGTCGACCACGGCAAGACCACCTTGGTCGATCGCCTCCTGCAACAGTCCGGTACCCTGGACCGCAAGAATCAGGGCGGGGAGCGGATTCTCGACTCCAACGATCAGGAGCGGGAGCGGGGGATCACCATCCTCGCCAAGAACACGGCCATCCAGTGGCGGGACTATCGCATCAACATCGTCGACACCCCGGGACACGCCGACTTCGGCGGCGAGGTAGAGCGGGTGCTGTCGATGGTGGATTCGGTCCTGCTGTTGGTCGATGCCGTGGACGGGCCCATGCCCCAGACTCGTTTCGTCACCAGCAAGGCCTTTGCCCGCGGGCTCAAGCCGATTCTGGTGGTCAACAAGGTCGACCGCCCCGGCGCTCGGCCGGATTGGGTGGTGGACCAGGTGTTCGACCTCTTCCATCGTCTCGGGGCCACCGAAGAGCAGCTCGACTTCCCGGTGATCTATGCGTCGGCGCTGAACGGGGTGGCCGGGCTCGATCATCAGCAGCTGGCTGCCGACATGACGCCGCTGTTCGAGATGATTGCCGGGCAGGTGCCGCCGCCCGCCGTCGATGAGCACGGTCCGCTGCAGATGCGCATCTCGGCACTGGACTACGACACCTATGTCGGGGTCATAGGTATCGGGCGCATCGCGCGCGGCAAGCTCCGGCCCGGCCAGCAAGTGGTGGTCGTTGCCGCGGATGGCGGCCGGCGGCGGGCGCGGGCCCTCGAGGTCAAGGGGTATCTGGGCCTGCAGCGGGTCGACACCGAGGAGGCCACGGCCGGCGATATCGTTTGCATCACCGGCATCGACGGCCTCGGCATCTCCGACACCCTGTGCGATCCGGAGTCGGTGGAGCCCCTGCCGCCGCTGGCGGTCGACGAGCCCACGGTGAGCATGACCTTCCAGGTCAACGATTCGCCCTTTGCCGGCCAGGACGGCAAATTCGTCACCTCGCGCAATATCCGTGAACGCCTCGAGCAGGAACTCATCCACAATGTGGCGCTGCGCGTCGAGCCCGGCGACAGCCCCGACCGCTTCCGGGTATCGGGGCGCGGCGAGCTGCACCTGTCGGTGTTGATCGAAACCATGCGCCGGGAAGGCTACGAGCTCGGGGTTTCGCGGCCGGAAGTGATCCAGAAAGTGGTCGATGGCGAACTCTGCGAGCCTTTCGAGCAGGTGGTGATCGATCTCGAAGAGCACCATCAGGGGCCGGTGATGGAGGAAATGGGGCGCCGCAAGGCCGATCTGGTCGACATGGTGCCGGACGGCCGCGGCCGGGTGCGCCTCGAATACCTGGTGTCCTCGCGGGGCATGATCGGGTTTCGCAGCGAGTTCCTTACCCTGACCTCGGGAAGCGGAGTGCTCACCAGCACCTTCGAACGCTATGATCGGGTGCGCCCGGGGATCGCCGGGGTGCGCCAGAATGGCGTGCTGGTTTCCATGATTCGCGGCAAGACCCTGGCTTACGCCCTATACAGCCTGCAGGAGCGCGGGCGCCTGTTTCTGGGGCACGGCGAGGAGGTCTACGAGGGCCAGATCGTCGGCATCCATTCGCGCAGCAACGATCTCCCGGTGAACCCGACCAAGGCCAAGCAATTGACCAATGTTCGCGCCTCTGGCACCGACGAGGCCCTGACGCTGTCGCCGCCTGTCCGCCTTACCCTGGAGCAGGCGCTGGAGTTCATCGCCGAGGATGAATTGGTGGAAGTGACGCCGCACCACATCCGGTTGCGCAAGAAGTTGCTGCGCGAGCAAGACCGCAAGCGGGCTAGTGGGCCACGCCGCTGAGCCGCTGGTCGCCACAAGTGCACCGTTGGTCGGCTCCCGGCGACGGTTAATGGCCGAATCTGTGACGCTATGGTTATTGTTGTTGTGAGGGCTGCAATGGATCGCGATCATGGACGAGACACAGGAACGGCGCATTGACGCCAACGCCTACTTTGACACCCAATTGGGACTCTGGCGTTCGACTGGCCTGATGACCTGGGGGCTTACCCTGTTCGCGGTATTTTGCCTGCTGATGGGGTTGATCGACTTCTTCGACGACCGGTTGCTGTTGGCAGGCGTACTCTTCACCTGCTCGGCGGTGTCCTTTGCCGGCCTCGCGGTGGCTCAGTCCCTGGGTTACCACACCGGCGCCAAATGGTATTTCATCGTCCCCATCCTGGGACTGTTTTTCCTGTTGTTGTTGCAGGGCGGAGTTGAGCAGACCGGACTGTTCTGGTGTCTGGCGTTCACCCCCGGACTGCTGTACCTACTCGGTTACGTGTGGGGCGCGGTGCTGCTGCTGATGATGACTGTGGTGCTGGCGGCGATCTTCGTTACCGACGTCTATCCCTGGACGAACAACAGCTACAGCTCGGTCGTCGAGGGCCGCTTCCTGCTTGCCTTCGTCGGCCTGGGCCTGTTCAGCCTGGGCCAGGATTATCTGTTGAGCCGGCAGATAGCGGGCGGGGTCGAGATCGCCGAGCGCCCCTGAGGGAACGCCAGAGACAGCCTGGCCGCACGAGGCAGGCCGGCGCAGGGTGCGCGAGAGCCAGCCCGGTGCAGGAATGGGGTAGAACCCGTCCGTGGCAATGGGCCGGCCCCCTATACGCGACAAGACATGCACGCGACAGACAGGTGGTTTTCGCCTGAAAACTCCCCTTGACAAAAGGCGCGGCTCTTTGTATTCTTTCTTGTACACAACGACGAATACCAAAGGGACCAATCATGCAAACTGTCGTCCATCAAGCCAAAGGGGTGAGCAGTCGCCCCGGCGCAATCGCCATCGCGGGTCTCCTCGTGTCTCTTTTTTTTTACGTATTCTCCATGCCCGGCTTTTCAGAGACGAATCCAGGTGATGGTGCGCAAGCTCTGCTGCAAGTCGTTCCCGGCGCGCATCGCGCCACTGGTAAGTTGACGGAACCCGGCGTCGTCAAGGGTCCTGGGCAATCGAGACGGGCACAGCGCAATGCAAAGCTCCCTGTAGAGGCAGCGTCTGAAGCCAGACTGGCGGCGGAAGTTACACCCGCGCCCAACAGAAGGAAAATGAACAGGGGAGGCACAAGGGCTACCCTGGCGGTGGTAGCGCCCGCAAACCCGAGTGTCAATCAGATCTCACGCAAAAGAAGTCGCTAACGGATGAGCGCACAGGTCATCGAGGATGCCGAGCACTTGGCATCCTTGACCAGCCGCTCCATGAGGTCGATCCGGAACCAGTCGTTCATGGTGCCGGCGAAGATGCGAAGCTCGCCTTGCCCCGAAGCCCGCCTTGCCCTGCCCTGAAGCTCGCCTCGCCTTGCCCCGAAGCTCGCCTTGCCCCGAAGCCCGCCTTGCCCTGCCGGGCCATAACCTGTCCGACCTGCTGCCGCGTTAATAATTCCGTGTTTCTATTGCAATTATTACAATTTCCGCAAACCCGCGGATTTGATTTTTAGCCGGTCAATGGGCCACACTGACCTCCGAAGTGTCTTTCCTCTGGCCAGGATTCACTGGTCGTCAAGCGTTGCCAATCCACATTTTGGGCGAGAAAAGGCACAGAAACAGGTGTTATCTGGAGGTTATTATGTCAACAAAGGATCAGGAAAAAGGCTATGTTGCCTTGCTGGGCTGGTCGCTGAATGCCATTGATGCCGTCGACAGGATGGACCGGCGTTATGTGGTAGTTGCCCCGCCGTGGGCGGAGGAATATGCAACGAAGCACAATATTCCCTATATTCCCTGGAACTTTGAGCGGCTCAATGATCGCTCCATGGAAATTGCGCAAACCTTGCAGGATCAGGGTGTGGATGTCGCCATCCCGATGTTCGAGGAAACGGTGGAATGGGCTGGTGCAATCAATGCAATGCTGATGAAAAACCCCCGGCTGATGGGGCAGGCGTTGCTGTTTCGCGACAAGGCGCTGATGAAGCGCCGCGCGCAACTGGGCGGTATTCGTGTCGGTATTTTTGAAGAAGCACATGACAAATCGGATGTCATCCATTTTCTCAAGCGCGTCAACCAGGCTCTGCTCAAACTGGATGGCGACCCCAATGATCCGATTCACNTGAAAGCCTTCGACAAAGCCGGCTGTCTCGGCCATCGGGTNGTCAGAACCCCGGATGATATCCAGGCCATTCCTGAGGACGAATTCCCGTTTTTGATGGAAAGCCATCTGGATGGCTGGGAGTTCGCCGTGGAAGCCTGGATTCACGACCGTAAGATACGTTTTCTCAATATTTCCGAGTATGTCACCCTCGGCTACTCAGTGTTTGTGCCGGCCTCCCCCGAGCTGGAGAAATGGCGGCCCCGCATTGAGGAGGAAATAGAAAAGCTGATTGAAACCTTTGATATCGATTTCGGCTTCATTCACCCGGAGTATTTTGTAACCAAAGACGGTAAAATGTACTTCGGTGAGGTGGCATACCGCCCGCCCGGCTTTAAAGTGTTCGAGTTGCTGGAACGGGCCTATGGCTTCAATGCCTATCAGGGCATGGTGCTGGCATTTGATCCGCACACCACGGAGGAGGAAATTACGACCTTTTTCCCCAAAGAGGTGGTGGATGCGCAAGGTCATGCCGGATGTTTCGGGGTCTATCCGCGCCGTCGGGTAGTGAGTGAGTTGCGTATTCCGGACGAGACGGAGCAACATGAATACTTCGAGTTTCATGAGTTGCAGGCCCCGCAAGAAAACAAGGTCACCAAGCGCTCGGCATTCGGTACGCACTGGGGGCTGATATATTTCTTCGGTACGGATCCTTACAGGATGCGCGATTTGCTGAAGTACCAGGAAGAGCTGGATTTTTATGTCTGAGGTTTCCCCGGAAACGGGCCCTGCCGCCAGCTCGGGTGAGCTGGCCGACGTGATTGAAAGCTCCCTGGAGCAGGCGGTTGGCCGGCTGGAGCGCAGTCGGGAGTTCGCCAAACCTGCGGCGATACCGCAGGTGCTTGAACTCTGTCGTCGCTTGATGATGCAGCCGATGGGTATCGAGCGGCTCTATCTATGGGCGCCCAGACTGGACCGCGCCGGCGTGTTTCTGGGCACCGACTGGCAGGACCCCAAAACGCTGCTGGCCAGCTTGGTGGCCAATACTTTCGAGCTGGGTGACCGGCAGCTACTCGTAATTGAATCTCTCAGTCAGTTGCGGGCGTTGTCAGTGGCTAATGGCAATTATGTCCGGCCCGGGTTTTCAGCAGAGCAGGCCCACCATTTTCTCTCCCAGGTGCTGGCCCATAACCTGAGCAAGATGTTTTCGGCGGGTGTTTCCGAGGCCGAACGACAGAATCAGCCCGATATGGCTCGGGTGGTCAATGACTTGCTGCATTTTCTGGTGGAGCACGTCGGTTACGAGGATATTCTGGGCAAGCTCACCGAGGAGATCTGGCGCATTCTCGGTCAGCGCCCAATCCAGACCGGTCATGTCAAAGCCATGATCACCCAGATCGCAATTTCATTGGCCAGAGGCGATTACAGTCTCGGTGATGCCCGCCTCGGTGCAGACCGCTTGATCTCGGCATTGTTCGGGCCCACCAAGACCAGCCAGGGGGATCCTGGAATACCCCGTTATCTGGCGCATCTCGCCGCGATGGATTTCAACGCGCTGCAACAGGAAGCCCGCGGGTTTGCCCGGGCCATGCATGATGTGGGGCTGGTGTCAGATTACCATGCTGGGTTTTTGCGCTGGCTATTGGAAAATGAACGGAGTGAGTTGGTTCCCGATGCGCTGGGTCTGAGCAATACCGGGTTGGATTCGTTGCAGTGCTACAGCAAGCTGGTCTATCGGCTGATTGAAGAGGCCATTTATCCTGAAACCGCTCAGGCAGTCTACGGGCTGACCATGCTGCTGGAGCGCGGCGTGCTCTTCATTCCGCCGATTGGCCCCGGCCTTTGGCGGCAGATATCGCTCGATCTTTCCGAGNATGCCAATGCCAGGATCAGCGCGGCCTTTGGTCAGGCACTGCCCGCACGAGTGTTCTTGCTGGCTGGGACCATTTCTGTACTCGGGCAGCCCCTGGGTCTCGGGCAGGGCAACAACCCCACCTGTCAGTCGGTGCGAGCGATTTCCATGTGGTCGTTCAACGCTCCCGACTATCTGTTGCACCTGATTGATCAGGTTGGGCATTTCGATGGCATGTTGATGCACTTTGAAGGCACGTCCATCAATTCCGCAGAATTGCCAGTGGATCTGACGCGGGCTGCGCCAATCGACAGTGATCCGGTTTCCAATTTGCTGGTGCCGCATCTCGATCGTGTCTATATCCAGATGGGACGCCTCTGCGCTGACCGTGGTGAGGATCCGCACCGTTGGATCAACCCGGAGTTTCATGGTTGGTGGGTGGGACGTGGTTTTAATATCGCCGTCGACGTGGTCACCGGCAAGCTGCACGACTACGATGGTTTTCTGCGCAATTTCTTTGCCTGTTATCACCCGCTCAACAACGGCAACCAGTTGGTGATTCACCCCCAGCCCGCGGGGTTGGCAGTGACCGACAGCTCAGCGCGGTTTGTGGGTTGGCATGCCATTACCATCCTGCGTGTGGCGCTCGATCAATCGGGAGAAATGCGCGTTTATTTCTACAACCCGAACAATGACAGTGGGCAAAACTGGGGCAATGGCGTCAAGGTCTCGACCCAGGACCATGGGGAACGCTATGGCGAGTCCTCGCTGCCGTTCAACCAGCTGGCCTCTCGTCTGTATATTTTTCACGATGACCCGCTCACGTCCAATGCTGTCTGGGGTGTGGCGGAGGAAGAATTGCAAGATGTCAAAGAAATGGCCTTCGGAAGCTGGGCTGCTGACCGTCTGGCTTGATGGTTGACGCCCGACTTCTCGGTGAGGTCAGATCAACGGCCAGCCGATAAAGCCGCGCGGCGCCAATAAAAACGGAGTCAGCTTTCCTGATTTATACAGCCACCTCCGGTAGCCTGCCGACTGGTAGCCTTCCGGGACGGCTCGTACCATCCGCATCGAATTCTCCGGCGTTCTCCACTACTTGATCGCCCATGGCGATCGCCGCGCGTCCATCTATGAGAATGACGCCGGCCCGGAGTGCTTGCTGGCCGTGCTGGATCCGGTGCAGGCGGCGCCCGGAGTCAGGCGCCCGGAGTCAGGCGCCCGGAGTCAATAGACGGGATCGTACATCTGCGCCGCCAATTCCGCCTCGATGTCGGCGGGCATTTCCCGGTTCGTCAGGCCCTCGCGCCGGGCGGCCTCGCATACCGCCCGGGCGACCGCGATGGAGATCCGGCGCACCCGGGTCAAATCGGGGTAGAGGGCGCCGGCCTCGAGCGAGGCCGCATCGACCTGATCTGCCAGGGCTCGGGCGGCGGCGAGAAACAGGGCGTCGGTGATCTTCTCCACCCCCGCGCTCAACGCCCCCAGCCCCAGGCCGGGGAAAACATAGACATTGTTGCACTGGGCCGGGCGGAAGGTTTTGCCATTGCAGTTGACCGGCCCGAACGGGCTGCCGCTGGCAAACACGGCTCGGCCTGAACTCCATTGATAGGCCTGTTCAGCAGTGCATTCGGCGTTGGCGGTCGGGTTGGACAGAGCGAAGATGATCGGACGAGGATTGAGTTCGGCCATCAACTTGACGACTTGCTCGCTGAAGGTGCCCGGCGCACCGGTGGCGCCGATCAGCGCCTGCGGCGCATGGGCCCGAAGGGCCTCAATGAAATCGAGCGGTTCGCGGTCCTGGGCAAAGCGCCGTACACGCGAGCCGAGGCCGGCGCGGCCTTGCACCACCAGCCCGCCGCGATCAACCAGCCAGATACGGCTGCGGGCCTGCGTCTCGCTCATGCCGGCCTCGATGAAGGCCGCCGCGACCAGCTCCGCCACGCCGAGAGCGGCCGACCCCGTGCCCAGGAACAGCACCCGCAGATCCTTGAAGTCATCCCCGGTGATGCGGGTCGCGGCATACAGTCCCGCCAGCGCCACTCCGCCGGTGCCCTGGATGTCGTCGTTGAAACACAGTATCCGGTCACGGTAGGTATCGATCAGGCGGTGGGCATTGTCCGAGGCGAAGTCCTCGAAATGCAGCAGTGCGCGCGGNAAGGCGTCCTGCACCGCCTNCACGAACTCCTCGAACAGTTCAAGATAGGCCTCGCCGCGCAGACGTTCGCTCCGGNTCCCCAGATATAGAGGATGCTCGCGCAGCGACCGGTTGTCGGTNCCGACATCCAGCAGCACCGGCAGGCACTGCTCGGGGGCGATACCGGCGCCGGCGGTGTAGAGCGAAAGCTTGCCAATGGCGATGCCCATGCCATTGGCGCCGAGGTCGCCCAGCCCCAGGACACGCTCGCCGTCCGTGACCACGACGACGCGCACATCCCGCTCGGGCCAGTTGTCCAGTAGTTCCCGCACCCGGCCGCGATCGTTCGTGCTGATATAGAAGCCTTTGGGCTCGCGGTAGATATCCGCGAATTCCCGACAGGCCTGCCCCACCGTGGGGGTGTAGATCAGCGGCATGATTTCAGTGATGTGATCCAGCACCAGACGGTAGAACAGGCGCTCGTTGCGCCCCTGCAGAGACTGGAGCAGGATATAGCGATCGATATCGCATTCCTTGTGCCGCAGGTTGCCCAGTACGCGCTCCATCTGGACCTGCTGAGTGCATACCGCCGGAGGCAAAAGTCCGTGCAGGCCGAGCCGGTCGCGCTCCTCCTCGGTAAAGGCGGTACCCTTGTTCAGGCCCGGATCGTGCAATACGGCCATGCCGATCGGGTGTCTGGCTTGGGTCATGGTCAATCCCTGTTGACTGCGGTGCATGGGTCGGCCACATGGCGGGGCCGCGCGACATTGGACGGCATACGACCGTCGCGGTTCCCGGGTGATACCTGCGGCGGACGCCGGCCCCGGCCCCTTGTTGTCGCCAGACCCGACCCCTACCTTACCCGGACACTCACCACATCAAGTCATCAGGCACCGGATAATCCGCATAGGGACCGTTTTGCGGATTCCCCTGCGACGATGGCACATTGAAGACCAGCACGCAGCCCGGGTCGCGCCGGGCGATTTTCTCGGCAGTCATCGCCGGCACCAGCTCGCAGGTCTGATCGCATGGCCCACTAGGCCTGCCCCATTTCTCTCGCTGGCTCACTTAGCCTAGCTGGAAGCCTTCGCCAGGGCCTGCTTTCTGAGAAATACGATTTCAACCACCGCGATCATTACCATCGCAACTATCGCCACCAGTACAACCAGCGGATCGGACATGATCTTGACCCAGAGGAATCCACCAAGCACCAATAGGTCGAGAATGATTGCCGTGAACAAAATCAGCAAATTGGCATGAATGTCTTGGCGCAAATAGCGCAGTATGCCCCAATGTACCGCTATATCCATGATCAGGTAGAAAATGATGCCCAGCGCGGCAATCCGTGTCAGGTCAAAAAACGCCGTTAATACCAAGCCAAGAACCACCGTGTAGACAAGTGTATGTTTCTGGATGCTGCCCGGCATACCGAAGTGACTGTGAGGCACAAGCTTCATCTGAGTGAGCATGGCAAGCATCCTCGACACCGCGAAAATGCTCGCGATGATGCCCCCAGCCGTGGCCAGCATTGCCAGAACCACCGTAAACCAGAGGCCATAATCGCCGAGCGTCGGTTTCGCGGCGGCCGCCAGAGAATAGTTTTTCGTTGCGATAATGTCAGGCAGCGATAAATTGGTGGCCACCGCGAACCCCACGAGCGTATAGACCAACACACAGAAGGCAATGGAGATGGTGATGGCCCGGCCCACATTGCGATGCGGGTCTTGAAGTTCGGAACCACTGTTGGTGATGGTGGTGAATCCCTTGAACGCCAGAATCCCCAAGGCTGTAGCGCCCAGAAAGCTACTTATCCCGGAATCAGGCGTTGTCCGGGAAAAATCCACCGCGAGGTTTTTCGATGCCCATATGCCCACTACGCCAAAAATTATGATGCCACCTATTTTCAGGAAGCCGATGAAAGACGCAACGCCTTCTATCAATCGATTCGCAGACAAATTGATCAGGAAAGCGACCAGCAGCAGACCAACGCCCAGCGCTGGAACCAGTATTTCCTGATCGCCTGTATCAAAAAGCTGCATTGTGTATGAGCCAAAGGTTCGCGCCAGAAAACTTTGGGCGATCACCATGGAAAAATACATCAGCAACGCATTGAATGCCGTTGCTAAAGAGCTGCCATAGGCTTTGTAGAGGTACATGCCAATACCACCTGCTGAGGGGTAGGCATTGGACATCTTTACGTAGGAGTAGGCGCTGAACGAAACAACGAGTGCAGCCGAGAGAAACGCCAGAGGGAAAAGCGCCCCAGTCATTTCAGCCATCTGACCGGTCAGGGCAAAAATACCTGCACCGATCATCACGCCGGTTCCCAAAGCTACAGCGCCGATCAGGGTCAGGCTGTTTTCCTGGTATTCGGGTGTTCTGTCAGCAGAATGTTCCATGGAGAACTCCTAAATGGTGGGAAAACGCCGCTGCAGAGAAACGTCAACTGTCATTTACGGGCCTTTCTCTTCATGGAATACGGCACCAGATACATCTTCCTATTGCCCCAATATATCAATCCGCCTAGAACGATATAGCTCGAAAGGGCAGGTTCCAACCAATTGTTCGATTCGTAGTAGAGCAGAAGCGTAAAAACCAGGGAAATGACCGAAAAAACCAGACAAAATGCGTGCCTTATCTTGGTGTCCGAATCCGGCGTAAAAAGTCCGCCACAATGAGGACATACCCTGAAGTTCGACCAATAGCCCTGATGTGGCAGCTGGTTCAGCGTTACTCCCGCGTTACAGTGAGGGCAGGATTTCATGCTCTTGACGCCTGATCGGGATAGGTCGGGGCCTCACGATCTCGCTCCTCCCGCACCACCGGGCATACGGATCACGTGCCACGGCGGTCTAATGACTTGCTTCGTCGCCATCACCGTACTGTCACGTCCGGCAGATCCAGGTTCCGGAAGCCACCTGTGGGCAAAGCGTACGCGAACGCCGGGATTCTGCTCAGGCGCCGTGGGCTACGGGGCGTGGGCCGATTTTGGGGTGCCCCAGGCCAACTCCCTGGAAACGCCCCGCCTCCTCACTAGACCCGCCGTCCGGTCCCTTTTTGACCCCTACCTTGCCCGGACACTCACCACATCAAGTCATCAGGCACCGGATAATCCGCATAGGGATCGTTTTGTGGATTCCCCTGCGACGATGGCACATTGAAGACCAGCACGCAGCCCGGGTCGCGCCGGGCGATTTTCTCGGCAGTCACCGCTGGCACCAGCTCGTAGGTCTGATCGAATCTGACCACCGCCAGGACCCCGTTGATGACCTGGGCGCGCTGCGNCTTGTGCAGCGCAATTTTCTTTATCTTGCCGGNGTCGACGAACTGAAACGTACTGTCGCCGCCGCTGCGCGCNAGCCGCTGGGTCTCGATCAACTGGCGGATCTGGCCGATCTGGGCCTTGCGCTCACGCTCCGCCACCTGTTCGCGATTGCGGTCGCGGTCGCTCTCGGCCTTTTGCAACTGGGCCTGGCGCGCCTGCTCAGCCACCGCGTCGGGCGTGTTGCCGCGCTGCGCCTTGCGTTTTTCCTTGGTCGCTTTCTTGATCTGGTGGGGCTTGACCAGGCCCGCTTTGAGCAACTGGTCTTGCAGGGGATTGGCCATGGTCGTCACGCCCTGTGGCTGAAATGGTCCGGCAACCCGAGCGCGCTGCCGGTCGAACAGACCGCGACGCGGGATGCCCGTATGAGCGCCATATAGTGCCCCATTTGCGCAGGCCATGGGTAGGGGAGGGCAGGTCCCGCAGGGCCTCACCCGCTGTATACGCAATCGCGTTGTCCTACCGGGTCGGCGGGCGCAATCGGTCGACGAGCCTGGTCGGAAGCGGCCGCACGGCGGGCGTCGCCTAGTGCAGCGAGTCCAGGTGCTGCTGGCACCTGTCCCGGAATTGGCGACGCAAACCGGAATCAAACATGACCGGCTCAAGCCCCCCCGGCGAACCACCGTGCAACCTCTTTTGGTGGATGCGCCTGCGGCTTATCCACCCTACAACAGCGACGCTCGTGTCACCGTGGGCGCAATGTCGTCCGTGTCATCCGTTTCGGACCATGCCGGTGGATGCGCCTGCGGCTTATCCACCCTACAACAGCGACGCTCGTGTCACCGTGGGTGCAATGTCGTCCGTCTTGGTACCCTTCGCCAAAGGACACTATCCACGGAGGGATACATGAGCCAATACCGCCGCCTTCGGGTGCCGGGCGGCTGCTACTTCTTCACCCTGGTCACCAGCAATCGGGCACCGGTTTTCCAGGGGGCCGCCGAGGTCGGGGCATTGCGCGTCGCGCTGCGGCAGACAGTGCACGCCTGGCCGTTCCGCATCCACGCCATGGTGGTGCTGCCCGACCATCTGCACTGCGTCTGGCAATTGCCGCCGGGCGATGCCGATTTTTCCGGCCGCTGGCGGGCCATCAAGAAATCCGTCTCCCGGCAACTCCTGCGCCCCGGCCAAACACCGGCGACCCTCTGGCAACGGCGCTTCTGGGAACATCTGCTGCGCGACGAAGACGATTGGCGCCGGCATCTGGATTACATCCACTACAACCCCGTGAAACACGGTTTGGCGGCGAGCCCCTGGGCCTGGCCCTGGTCGTCGTTCCGCCATTGCGTCGCCCGTGGCTGGTACGAGCCCGACTGGGGCGCCAGTGAACCCGATGCCATCGCCGGCATGAGCCTGGAATGAGGGCTGGGTCTCGATGATTGGTGGATGCGCCTGCGGCTTATCCACCCTACGCCGAGCATCACCACCGTTCTCGTAGGCCGGATAAGCGAAGCGCATCCGGCGTTTTCCGCCAAGCCCAACTCCCCGGGAAACCCTGCGGTGGATGCGCCTGCGGCTTATCCACCCTACGCCGAGCATCACCACCGTTCTCGTAGGCCGGATAAGCGACAGCGCATCCGGCGTTTGCCGCCAAGCCCAACTCCCCGGGAAACCCTGCGGTGGATGCGCCTGCGGCTTATCCACCCTACAAAAGCGACACCCGCGGCCGGTACGCCCGTAGGCCGGATAAGCGAAGCGCATCCGGCGTTTTCCGCCAAGCCCAACTCCCCGGGAAACCCTGCGGTGGATGCGCCTTCGGCTTATCCACCCTACAAAAGCGACACCCGCGGCCGGTACGCCCGTAGGCCGGATAAGCGACAGCGCATCCGGCGTTTCCCCTGGCCGGCGTTCAATAGCCTTCCGGATCCGCTTCGGGATCGATTTCGTCCATGGCCGGCTCGCCGGGGACGCGGTGGCGCTCGGTCGCCCAATCGCCGAAATCGATCTGCCGGCACCTGGCCGAACAGAACGGCCGCTCCGGGCTGTCGGGGCCCCAGGGCACCGGCTTGGCACAGGTCGGGCAGCGCACCACCAGCTTGGCTTTGCTCACAAGGGCGCCTCCGTGTTGCGGGCGGCGAGTGCCGAATACTTTTGGTGCAGGGCTGCCACCTGGTCGTTCAGGGCCTCCGGTGGCCCGGAGTTGTCGATGCAGTCGTCGGCCCGGGCGCGGCGTGCTTCTCGGCTCATCTGGGCGGCCATGATGGCGCGGATCTGCTCCGGGGAATTGCCGTCGCGGGTCGTGGCGCGCGCCACCTGCACCGCCTCCGGCACGTCCACCACCAGGGTGCGTTGCACCATCCGGTGCTGGCTGCCCTCGAACAGCAGCGGCGATTCCAGTATCGCGTAGGGCCCGGGCGCCTCCGCCAGCCGCTGCCGCAGCCATTCGCCGATGCGCGGGTGCAGGAGTCGCTCCAGCCACTGCCGCTCGGCGGGATCCTCGAACACCAGCTTGCGCAGCGCCGCGCGATCCAGCCCGCCATCGGCCTGGAGCACCCCGGGGCCGAAGTGCTCGGCGATCGCGGCCAGCGCCGGCGTGCCCGGCTCCACCACCGCGCGCGCCGCCTGATCGGCATCCACCACCCGGATACCCAGGGCGCGGAAGCGCTCGGCCACCGCGCTCTTGCCACTGCCGATGCCGCCCGTGAGTCCCACGATGTACATCATTCATCGCTCCCCTGTGCAGGGTCGCCAGTGTAGGCGGTGGGCGCTTTGCGGCCAATGGCCCGGGGGTGCGGTCCGGCGCCCGCGTTGCCACCGCGAAACCGCCTGTCTATGCTTGCCGGGCGACTCGCCCCCGACCCCAGGTCCGAGCATGAGATTGAGCCCAGCACAGATCGACGCCATCCGCCGGGTCGTCGGCGAGGCATTCGGTGAGCGCGCGCGCGTGTGTCTGTTCGGATCGCGTGTGGACGACGATCAACGCGGCGGCGACATCGATCTGCTGGTGGAGGTCGATCAGCCGCTGGCCAACCGCGCCGCCGCCGCCAGCCGGCTGACGGCGCAATTGCAGCGCGCCCTCGGTGACCAGCGCATCGACGTGGTCCTGGTCGATCCCGAGACGCGCCCGCAGCCCATCCACGCGGTGGCGCGCCGCACCGGAGTCGCACTGTGACCCTGGCTGCCGGTGAGTACGCACGCTTGCGATTCCTGCTGGAGATCGTGGAGCAGGAGGGCCGCCATCTGCTTGGTACCACGGGGCGCCTGTTCTCCGGGACGATCGATGCCGCCTGGGTCGAGCGGTTGGCGGAGCGGCCGGAACTGGCCGAGCGCGTGGATGCCTTCGCCGCCCGTTTCGGGCGCCTGCAGGACACGCTCGGCGATAAGCTGGTGCCCGAGTTGCTGCGGTGCCTGTTGGAAACGCCGGGCGCGGCCCTGGATAACCTCAACCGCGCCGAGAAGCTGGGTTTGCTCGCCTCGGTCAGCGACTGGCTGGAAGCGCGCAACCTGCGCAATCGTCTGGTGCAAGAGTACCTGCGCGACCCGGCCGAGTTTGCCGGCGCCCTCCAGCGAGCCGCCGAACTGGTGCCTCTGCTGGTGGCCACCTACAACGCCGTCAACGAATTTGCCCGCGTTCGCTTCGGGTCCGATGCGGGCCAGTGGCCGGAGCGGCTCGCCGTGCCGTCGTAGGGTGGATAAGCCGAAGGCGCATCCACCAAAACGTCGCGGGGCGGCCGGGCTCGGCGCCATCGCCACGGAATGGCGCGAACCCTGTAGGGTGGCTAATCCCCAGGCGCATCCACCAAAATGCCGCGGGGCGGCCGGATTCGGCACCATCGCCACCGGATGGCGCGAACCCTGTAGGGTGGATAAGCCGCAGGCGCATCCACCGAAAAGGCTGCGCGGTGGTTCGCCCCCGGGAAACGCCGGATGCGCCATCGCCACGGAATGGCGCGAACCCTGTAGGGTGGATAAGCCGAAGGCGCATCCACCGAAAAGGTTGCGCGGTGGTTCGTCCCCGGGAAACGCCAGCGAGGCGTCATGTGTAAAGCGCATCCCGCAGCCCGAGGTGCTCTACGAACGGCTTGAAATCCCTGTCTGCAAACAGCAAGGGAAGGCCATGCTCAATGCAAAAGGAGGCAATGATCACGTCGGCCGTCTTCCTGATGGTAAGCCCCTTTTTCCGTAACTCACGAAAATTATCCGCGCTTTTGAGGGCCATTTTCTTGCCCAGCAATTCGAACAGGGTCATTTCCTCGAGCAAGCGCCTGGCGGTTCTATAGTCTTTGTCGTGCCTGAAACCCTGGAGAACTTCAGCGAGGATCAAATCGCCTATTGCCACGGCGCGCACTCCCAGCACGCTGTCCAGGAAATCGGTTTCCGGGGAATCGTTACCGCTGAAGTAGTCGATCCAGACACTGGAATCCACCAGCATCATCAAGCGCTTCTCATCTCGTCGAGATCACCAGACCACTCCAGCTTGCCCCGGAATCGCTTGATGTCTTCTTGTTTTTTCAGCCTGATCAGCGTCCTCAGACCGAGTTCCACGGCTTCTTTCTTGGTTTTCAAACCGGTCGCCTTGAGTGCATCGCTCATCAGCTTGTCATCAATCTCGATATTGGTGCGCACGGTATTCAGCCCCTCCGCGGGTTGCCAATGTGTATAAAATAGAGTATGTGTACACATAGCGAGCGCGTCAACCGGCCGTGGGGCGGATCAGCCGCAGGCGCATCCACCAAAATGCCGCGGGGCGGCCGGGTTTGGCGCCATCGCCACGGAATGGCGCGAACCCTGTAGGGTGGATAAGCCGAAGGCGCATCCACCAAAACGTCGCGGGACGGCCGGATTCGGCGCCATCGCCACGGAATGGCACGAACCCTGTAGGGTGGATCAGCCGCAGGCGCATCCACCGAAAGGTCGCGGCGCGGCCGGATTCGGCACCATCGCCACGGAATGGCGCGAACCCTGTAGGGTGGATAAGCCGAAGGCGCATCCACCAAAAAGGTTGCGCGGTGGTTCGCCCCCGGGAAACGCCGGATGCGCCATCGCCACGGAATGGCGCGAACCTCGTAGGGTGGCTAATCCCCAGGCGGATCCACCAAGAGTTGAAGGACGGTTTTCCGGGGCGGCCAACGGTTGTTTTTCTGGTATGAATGGCGCATTGCTGTGAATTACCGCGACGGTTGACAAACATCGTCACCTGGCGCGGCTTAAGGTCATGTGATCTGCATCACATTTTTCCACAACCCATTGAATCACAAGCATAAAAAATGTTGGCATCCTATTTGTATGGAGCCTCGAGCCCGCGTTGCGCCAGAGCGCTCGGCGGCCCATCAAAACGCGTTGCTTTTGAATCCATTGAAGGAGCATGAACATGCAACAACACGACAAGCAAAAGGGTTTTACCCTGATCGAACTGATGATCGTGGTCGCGATCATCGGCATCCTGGCCGCGGTGGCCCTGCCCCTGTACCAGGACTATGTGGCCCGTTCGCAGGTCTCTGAAGCGGTCGCTCAGGCCGGTGCGCTCAAGGTGTCGGTCAGCGAATTCGCCATGACCCAGGGCGAGTGTCCGCCCGACAGCGTCTACAACAACAGCATCGGCGGCCGGTATACGTCCATTGCCGCCCACAAGGGCTGCCAGATCGTCGTTACCATGCGCAACTCCGCGCCGGTTTCCGGCCGGGTCAGAGGCCAGATTCTGGACTTCGTGCCGGCGGACTCGACGGGCGCCATCGTTGCTACTGGTGTGGCTGCAGGGGACGCCATCGGTTCCATCGCCAACTGGGTCTGCCTGGGCGAGGGCGATGGTGACGCGATCGATGCCGACATGAAAGTCAAATACCTGCCCTCCGGCTGCCGTCCGTAAGGGCTGCGCCGGCAATCTGCCGGAGCCATCCGGCAAGCGCGCAACGGGGGCCTTCTTGCCCCCGTTNCCGTTTTTGCAGGACCTGATGCAATACAAAGGGTTTTCCGACGGGTTATGCTCACCTTGTGGCATGGCACCGTTGAACCACTGATCTGCCAGCCAGACGCGAGGATCCCATGGCCGGCCATGCCCCCCGTTTCTTCCCTTTCTATCTGAGCCTCTCGCTGCTGCTGCTGGTGTTGCTGCTGGCGCGGCTGGTGGCGCCCTTCCAGGGCGGCCTCAGTATGGAGCCCCATGTCGAGCGGCTGGTGGGCGGCGTGCTGGCGAGCCCCGGCTTCTGGGCCGACGCCTCGTTGTTTGCCCTGGGTCTGCTGACAGTGCATATCGCTTTCGCGGCGGCCCTGTGGCTGGCCAGCGCCGGCTGGCTGGCGGCCCTGGATGCACCCAGGCGCACCCTGCGGCTGGTCCAGCTGTTGCTGGTGGCGCTGGCGCTGTTGGCGGTGTTCATCCTCAACGCGCGCTGGTTTCCGCTGGTGTCCAGTGCCTTTCTGCGCCGCGCCCCCGGCCTGGTGGAGGGGCCGGTGCTGATGGCCATCGGCGGGTTGTTTGCCGTATCCCTGCTGGTCAGCCTGGCCTGCTGGGCGCGGCGGCGGAGGGCATGGCTGGCGCCCGCGGCGGTGGGCCTGGGCCTGGCGGCCATCGCCGCCCTGGGGCTGTGGACCCCGCCGGCCACGGGCGGCGGGGCGGTCGGCTCCCGGGACCCGGCCAAGCCCAATATCCTGCTGATTGGCGTGGATTCCCTGCGCCCGGACGAGACCGGCTTGGTCAACGGCCGCAGCCGCCTCACCCCCAATATCGATGCCTTCCTGCGCGAGGCGCGGCTGTTCGACACCGCCTACACGCCGCTGGGCCGCACCTTCGGCGGCTGGATGGCGGCCCTCACCGGCCGTGAGCCCATCAACAGCGGCGCCCGCGAGAACCTGATCGGCAACGACCGGGTCAGCCGCGACGCCACCCTGGGCCATTGGCTGCAAGCGCTGGGCTACCGCTCGGTACTGGCCATGGACGAGCGCCATTTCAGCGCCGTCGACGAGAGCTTCGGGTTCGACGCCGTGGTGGGGCCAAAGCATGGCGTGCTGGACCTGCTGATCAGCTACTTCGACCATCCGCTGGTCAACCTGGTCTCCCACCGCCCCATCGCCGAGCAGCTGTTTCCCTACCTGTACCTGAACCGCGGCCGGCCCTACAACTACGACCCCCAGGCCTACACGGATGCCGTGCTCGCGGAACTGGCCGAGGGCGGCGAGCAGCCGCTGTTTCTGGCGCTGCACTTCCTGCTGCCCCACTACCCCTATGTCTCCAATGTGGTCGAGGAACTGGACGACATGGAGTTCCACCCCATGGGCGACCGCCGCTATCACTATTTCTACCGCATGCTGCTCAGACAGGCGGACCGCCAGTTCGGCGACCTGATGGCCGGGCTGGAGGAGCAGGGCCTGCTCGACAACACAATGGTGGTGCTGCTCTCCGATCACGGCGACAGCTTCCAGCTCGACCGCGACGCCGCCAGCCCGGGCACCGAATCCGAAATCGTGGTGGAGACCAACACCCGCGGCCACGGCACCAATGTGCTCAGCCAGGGGCAATACCGGGTGATGCTGGCGCTGCGCGGCTACGGCCTGCGCGGGGAGGGCGCCGGCCGGGTCGCGGTGCTGCCGGCGCGTAATCCGCAGACGGTATCGCTGATCGACATCGCCCCCACGGTCGCCGACCTGCTGACCGGGGCCGGCGCCCTGGATGCCCCCTGGCCGGGCATGGACGGCCATTCGCTGCTCGGCCCCATACCGCCGGAGCGGGGTATCTACCTGGAATCCGCGCTCACCTCCATGGCACTGATGCAGAGCGACATCGACGAGCGGCAGCTGCTCTCGGAGACCGCGCGCTACTACATGGTGAACGCCGCCGGCAAGGTAGTGATGCGCCCGGATCTGATCGACGCCACCATCGCCACCAAGCTGCGCGCCGTGGTGCGCGGGCACTGGCTGCTGAGCATGTCGCCGGTGCTCAAGGACGAGTTGATTCTGCTCGATACCGCGGAAATGGTGTGGTGGCCGGCCACCCAGGCGCCGGAAGACGCGCCCTGGAAGGAGATGCTCGGCGACATGTGCCGGCATTACGACGGCGACCCGGGGTTCGATCATTACGGCCTGTGTGGGCGGTTGTTGGCCGCGGCGCCGGTCGCCAACAATCCGTAGGCGTAGGCCGGATAAGCGATAGCGCATCCGGCAGCGCTGCTGCCGCTGCCGCTGTTTTCGGTGGATGCGCCTGCGGCTTATCCACCCCACGAGGTGGCGGGCCGTTGTGGGTTGTTGCAGGCCGGGAGCGACGGCGCATCCGGCAAAATATCCGCCGAACGCACTCGACGAAGGACCGCCATGAAACTGATCATCCAGATCCCCTGCTACAACGAGGCCGAGGCCCTGCCCGTCACGCTCGCCGCATTGCCGCGCGCGGTCGAGGGTTTCGACACCGTGGAATGGCTGGTGATCGACGACGGCAGCACCGACGGCACGGCGGAGGTAGCCCGCGCCCATGGGGTCGACCACGTCGTCCGCCATCCCCACAACCAGGGCCTGGCGCGCGGTTTCATGACCGGGCTCGACGCCTGTCTGGCGCGCGGCGCCGATGTCATCGTCAACACCGACGCCGACAACCAGTACAACGCCGACGACATTCCCCTGCTCACCGCGCCCATCCTGGCCGGTACCGCGGAAATCGTGATCGGCGCGCGGCCGATCGCAGCCATCGAGCACTTCTCACCGGCCAAGAAATTCCTCCAGCGCCTGGGCAGCCGGGTGGTGCGCATGGCCAGCAAGTCCAACGTCCCAGATGCGCCCAGCGGCTTCCGCGCCTGGTCGCGGCAGGCCGCGCAATGGATGATGGTGTTCAACGACTACACCTACACCCTGGAAACCATCATCCAGGCCGGGCAGCGCAACATGGCCGTCGCCTCGGTGCCCATTCGCGTCAACGGCGAACTGCGCCCCTCGCGGCTGGTGAAGAGCATTCCCTCTTACATCCGCCGCAGCATCGTCACCATCATCCGCATCTTCGTCATCTACCGGCCGTTCCGCTTCTTCGGCACCATCGGCCTGCTGCTGTTCGGCACCGGCTGCCTGCTCGGTTTGCGGTTTCTGTATTACTACCTGTCCGGCGACGGCGACGGCCACCTGCAATCGGTCATCCTCGCCGGCGCCCTGCTCACCATCGGCTTCCAGAGCATTCTGATTGCCTTCGTTGCCGACCTGCAGGCCGCCAACCGCAAGCTGCTGGAAGAGATCCGCTTCCGGGCCCGGCAAACCACGCTGGACCGGGATCGGTCGTAGGGCGGATGCCTCGCAGGCTCGATAAGCGCAGCGCATCCGGCGTGTCTCCGGGGCGAACCACCGCGCAACCTTTTGGTGGATGCGCCTGCGGCTTATCCATATATGGACTCCCCCTTTTTGCAAGCCTGACGATTGATGGTTTTCGGGTACGACTGCTTCCGTATATCCGGCTTCGTGTTGGGTCTTGGTGACCCGAGCCATGATGGAATCTGCGCACGGGGTTCATATCGCCCTAGCGGCTTTGTCCGGAGCCCCGGACAGGGAGCCAACGGATAAGGCTGAATTACCCGCGCCGGTCNGACCTGTTTGCCATCGTTCGCCATGCTTCGCAATCGTGATTGNAGGGTTGCTCGGTGGTCGAGCCCCGGCGCTAGGCCGCGGCCCGGTAGTGGGTTTCTCGCGCCAGGATCGCCCAGGCGATCCGCGCGTTCTTATTCGCCAAGGCCACGGCGGCGATGTTCCTGTTGCGCCGCATCGCCAGTGCACTGACCCAGCGACTGCGCGCATCGGTCTTGTTCGTCGCCGCCCTCAAGGCCGAGCGCGCGCCGTGGATCAGCAGTGTGCGCAGGTAGGTGTCACCCTGCTTGGTGATCCCGCCCAGGCGCTGCTTGCCGCCACTGGAGTGTTCCCGCGGGGTCAGCCCGACCCAGGCCGCCAGGTCTCGCCCGGAGCCAAACTGCCGGGCGTCGCCCACCGCGGCCACCAGCGCGCTGGCCACCATCGGGCCGATGCCTTCGACGGCGAGCAGGCGCTGGATGCGTTCATCGCACTGCGCGCGGGCCTGCATGCGCGCATCCTGGGCCTTGATCCGCTCATCCAGGTTGCGCAGCTCCTCGGCCAGCTCCGCCAGCAGAATCCGGAAATCCGCCGGCAGGCCGTTCTCGGCGTCTTCGAGGATCTCCGGCAGGGCGCGGCGCAATGCCCCCAGCGAGGTCGGCACCACAATACCGAACTCCCCGAGCAGCCCGCGCACCTCGTTCGCCAGCGCGGTACGCGCACGCACCCGCCGGGCACGAATCCGGTGCTCGGCCTGCAGCGCCTGCTGCGCGGTGCTCTTGACGGCCACGAAACGCATGCTCGGGCGGCTCAGCGCCTCGCAGATCGCCTCGGCGTCGTTGGCGTCGTTCTTGCCCCGTTTGACGTAGGGCTTCACAAACTGCGGCGAGATCAGGCGCACCTCATGCCCCAGCTTGCCCAGCTCGCGCGCCCAGTAATGCGCGCCGCCACAGGCCTCCAGGCCGACTCGACACGGGGCCTGATCGGCGAACCAGGACAGCATCTGCCTGCGCCGAAGCCGCTTCTTCACTACCACTTGGCCATGGCGGTCAACGCCGTGCAGCTGAAATACGTGCTTTGCCAAATCCACACCAAGGTTGCTAATGTTCATCTGGGCTCCCCCTTCTGTTGACTGGTTGATTGAATAACGAGTCTGGCGCAACGCGACGCCGTTAGGGAGGGGGAGTCCATTCCATTGCCCTACGGATACCGTTCCGGTGGAGGAGCGTGCCCTTGTGGGAGCGGCGCCCTCGCCGCGATAGCCATGGGATTGGCGCCGCCGCGAACCTATCGGGCCGGGGGCGGCCCTCCCATAGACGCCGATGCCGGCGTAGGCCGGATAAACCGGCCGCAAGGCCGGTGCATCCGGCGTTTGCCCGCGCGGGGTGGTCGGTCGGCGGCGCATGGTGTCGGATGCGCTGCGCTTATCCGACCTACGGATACCGTTCCGGTGGAGGAGCGTGCCCTTGTGGGAGCGGCGCCTCGCCGCGATCGTCATGGGATTGGTGCCGCCGCGAACCTATCCGGCCGGGGGCGGCCCTCCCATAGACGCCGATGCCGGCGTAGGCCGGATAAACCGGCCGCAAGGCCGGTGCATCCGGCGTTTGCCCGCGCGGGGTATTCGGTCGGCGGCGCATGGTGTCGGATGCGCTGCGCTTATCCAACCTACTAAACCCGCCGGCAGGAATGGCGCCCGCGTCTATATGGCCAGTTCGTTGACCGCCAGAATCCCCATCAGGATGGAGACGATGATGGCGGCGATCACCGCCCCCAGGGTGAGGATCAGCAAAGGCTCCACCAGGATCAGCGCCCGTTTCACCCCGGCCTGCACTTCGCCGTCATGCACCCGGGCCAGCTCCAGCAGCATGGCGTCCAGGCTGCCGGTCTCTTCCCCCAGGCGCACCATGTTCAATGCCAGCGGGGTGAACAGGCCGGTTTCCTCCAGGGCGTCGGCGAGCCGGCCGCCCTGTTTGATCGCCGGCGCGATACCCTCCATGGCGCCGCGCAACCGGCGATTGCCCATGGTGTCGTTGGCGATGCCGACTGCGGTGACGATGGGCACGCCGTTGCCCAGCAGGGTGCCCAGGCTGCGGGCGAACCTGGTGATCTCGTACTTGCGCACCACTGTGCCGAACACCGGCAGGCGCAGCAGGCGGTCATCCCGCCACTGGCGTCCGGCATCGGAGCCGAGCCAGCGGCGCGCCAGCCAGACGCCGGCGGCGGCCAGCAGCGCCAGCAGCCAACCCCAGTCGCCGATCAGGTGCCCGAGCGCGACGATCATGCGGGTCGGCATGGGCAGGCCCTCGCCCAGGTCGGCGAACAGGGTCTCGAATTGCGGCACCACGAAGCCCAGCATCAGCACCACCGAGATCATCGCCACCACGACCAGGATGGCGGGATAGATCAGCGCCGAAATCACGCTCTCGCGCAGCGCCCGCAGGCGCTCCAGGTGCTCGGCGAGGCGCTCCATCACCTCGCCCAGGTGCCCCCCGGCCTCCCCCGAGCGCACCATGTTGATATAGAAGTCGCCGAACAGGGCGCGGTGGGGCGTGAGCGCCTGGCTCAGGCCCTTGCCGGACTTGACCGCCTTGAGCAGGTCTTCGAGCAGCACCCCCAGCGACGGCTTGGCGCTCATGCCGGCCTGTATCCGCAACGCCCGGTCGAGCGGCAGGCCGGCGCGCAGCATGACCGCCAGCTCGTTGGTGAGATGGTGGACATCGGCGGCATTGGGACCGCGGTCGCGGCCGCGCCAGGTGCTCGGCTTGGGCCCGGATCCGGCGCGGGCCCCGGCGCCGGCGGCGGGAGCCGTCGATCGACCCGCGGCCCCCTCGGCCAGGCGCAGGGGCGTGAGCCCCTGGGCCCGCAGTTGGCGCAGCGCGGCATCCCGGCTCGCGGCCTGCAGGGAACCGTCTCTGGTGGCTCCGGCGCTGTCCGCGGCGCGGTAGACGAACTCAGTCACCGCGCTGATCCTGGGTGACGCGCAGCAGCTCTTCCAGCGACGTCTCCCCGGCGGCGACCTTGCGCAGGCCGTCCTCGTACAGGGTCAGCATGCCGCTGCGCCGCGCCACCTGGTTCAGAGTGGTGGCATCCGCGCCGTCCAGGACCGCCCGGTGGGCGGCGTCATCCATCACGAACAGCTCGTGGATCGCCGTGCGCCCCAGATAACCGGTCTGCTTGCAATGGGCGCAGCCGTGCGCGTTGTGCAGATTGAGCTCCCGCTCCGCCGCCAAGCGGTCGAGACCGGCCTTCCGAAGGGTGGCCTCGGGAAGGGTTTCCGGTTCTCTGCAGTGCGGGCAGAGGCGGCGCAGCAGGCGCTGGGAGAGCACGCCATTGACCGTGGAGGTGATCAGGTAGCGCTCGACCCCCATATCCTCGAGGCGGGTGATGGCGCCGGCGGCGGTGTTGGTATGCAGGGTGGACAGCACCAGATGGCCGGTGAGCGACGACTGCACCGCAATCTGCGCGGTCTCGGTGTCGCGCATCTCGCCGATCATGATGATGTCCGGGTCCTGGCGCAGGATGGAGCGCAGCGCATGAGCGAAGGTCATGCCGATCTGGGGCAGCACCTGCACCTGGTTGATCCCCTCCAACTGGTACTCGACGGGATCCTCCACGGTGACGATCTTCAGCGAGGGTGCGTCCAGCTTGGCGAGCGAGGCATACAGGGTGGTGGTCTTGCCGGAGCCGGTGGGGCCGGTCACCAGCAGGATGCCATGGGGCCGATCGATCAGGTCCCGGTAGCGGGCGAGATTGTCTGGCGCAAAGCCCATGGCTTCGAGATCGAGACGGATGCTGGCCCGGTCGAGCACCCGCATGACCACACTCTCACCGTGCACCGTGGGCAGGGTGGAGACCCGCAGATCGAGTTCGTGGCCTTTCACACGGGTCTTGATGCGCCCGTCCTGGGGCAGCCGCCGCTCGGCGATATTCAGGTGGGCGAGCAGCTTGATGCGGGAACTGGCCGCGGCAGCGAGCTGGCTGGAGATGACTTCGGCTTCCTGCAGCACGCCATCGACCCGATAGCGCAGGTGCAGGCCGTCGTCGAAGGGTTCGAGGTGGATGTCCGAGGCGCGCAGATCCACCACCCGGGCGATCAACTGGTTGACCAGGCGGATGATCGGCGCCTCCGAGGCCAGATCCTTGAGGTGTTCGACGAATTCGCTGTCGGCGCCGAGGGGGCCAGAAAAGGTATCGACTTCGTCGTCGGCATCGGCCTCGGCGGCCGGCTCGCCATACAGCCGGTCCAGCGCCTGGTGCAGCTCGCTCTCCAGCGCCAGCGCCGGCCGCACCCGCAGCCCGGTGGCGAGCTGCAATGCCTTGCACAGAAAGGCGTCCTGCGGCACCGCCATGGCGGCGCGCAATTCGCCGTCGGCCACGGCCAACGGCAACACGCCGTGGCTGATCAGGTAATCCGCGCTGAGGCCGGGCACGACCACCGGCTCCGCCGGGAATTCCGCGGCGGGAATGAGAGGCATTTCCAACTGTCCGGCCAGCGCCTGCGCGACATCGGTTTCGGACAGCAGGCCCAAGCGTACCAGCACCCGGCCGAGCAGGTCGCCCATCTCCCGTTGCGCGGCCAGCGCCTGATCGAGATCACGCTGCGAGAGCTTGCTCTCGCGCACCAGGATCTCGCCCAGGCGCTGCGCCCTGGGAGCGGCTCGCAAGGCCTCGGCCACATTGGTCATGGAGTCGAATTCACTGAGTCGGATTCACTGCCGGGGGACCACCTTCGGCCTCCGACCCGCGACTGGACGCAGGCGAGGAAGAGGACATCGAAGTTACCCAGGATATCTGCCAATCGCCGCCTCTGGCGCCACTCTGCTCGCGGCACCGCGGATAAATGGGACGGGGCCTATACCGCCTCGTTGCCGGTTTCCCCGGTGCGGATGCGGATCACCTGCTCCAGGGGCGTCACGAAAATCTTGCCATCGCCGATCTTGCCAGTGCGGGCCACCGAGGTGATGGCGTCGATCACCGTCTCCACCATGGCATCATCGACCGCGATGTCGAGTCTTACCTTGGGCAGGAAATCGACCACATACTCGGCGCCGCGATAGAGCTCGGTGTGGCCCTTCTGGCGGCCGAAGCCCTTCACCTCGGTTACGGTGACACCCTGGACGCCAATGCCGCCCAAGGCTTCGCGCACGTCATCGAGCTTGAAGGGCTTGATGATCGCGGTTACCAGTTTCATGCGCTATTCTCCCCACTGCAGGCTCCGCGGCAGGCGCACAGTTGTACCACAGCGCCGGGGCGCGGCCAAGCAGCATGGCGATGGGACTGGCATTCGTCGCACTGCGTGGGCACGAATCGCGGCGGGGGCGCCGCTCCCACAACAACCGGGCACAACACCTGTAGGAGGCCCGCCCCGGGCCGATTGGGTCAAGCAGGACCAACCCCATCGCCGCAGGACGCTCCTACCCTGGATTGGCGATTGTTATCATGTAGCAGGCCCGCTCGGGGCCGACGGCGATATGGAGAGCCCCTTGCTGCGTTTTCTGGTGTCCTTTCTGGTCCTGCTGATCGCGTTGTTCACCCTGGAAATGCTGGCCCCGGTGCAGCGTGCCGTGATCCTGCCCTGGACCGCCCTGCTGGCCGACCTGAGTGGTTGGCTGATGCAATGGTTCGATACCGGGGTCATGGTCAGCGGCAAGGTGATCCGCAACACTGTGAGCGACTTTGGGGTGTCCATCGAGCCGGGCTGCAACGGCGTCGAGGCAATGATCGTACTGCTCGCCGCAGTGGTCGCCTTTCCCGCGCCCTGGGCCTACAAGCTCAAGGGGCTGCTCGCCGGCTTCATCGCGATCCAGGCGCTCAACCTGGTGCGCATCATCAGCCTTTACTACCTGGGCCTGTGGAGCCCGACACTTTTCGAGTGGGCCCATCTCTATATCTGGCAGGCATTGATCATGCTCGATGCCTTGATCGTGTTCCTGATATGGGTGCGCTTCATCCCCGCCGCCGGAGAAGCAGCCAATGCCGGCTAGCCCGCTGAACGCCCTGCTCGGCCGCACTCTGCTGTGGCTGCCGGTCACCTTCGCGGTCTGGTACCTGACCGCGGCCTGGCATCTGGCGCCCGTCGCCTGGGCAGCCGAGCAACTGCTGGCGTCCTGGCTGCCGGACGCGGTGGCCGACCTGCGCCTGCACGGTGCGCAACTGCTGTTGATCTCCCGCTTCGGCGAGGTGGGCGGCCAGATGGTCGTCAATCCCCCACCTGGCGAACACCTCGGATTTCTCACCAACCCCCTCAGCTACAGCTACTCGCTGCCGCTGTTCGCCGCGCTGGCGCTCGCCACGCCGCTTCCGGGCCGGGTGCGGCGGCTGGCCATCGGTCTCGCGGTGCTATTGGTTGTGGAGCTGGCTTCCATGACCGCAGTGCAGCTGAAGAACCTGGTGTTCGGCACGGGCGGCGCCTTCGTCGCCCAGCAGAGCTGGGGCTCGCTGGCCCGCGACGCCGTCGCTCTGGCCTATCAACTCGGCTCGCTGCTGTTGCCCATGGTGATGCCGCTGGTGGTGTGGCTGGCGGGACACGGCAGCTACCTCGCCCAATTGAACCCCCGCCTTGGGGCATCGAACGGATAGCGAAAAGGTACAAATCGCGGCGAGTCCACCGCTCCTACAACAACCGCATCGGCACCTGTAGGAGGCCCGCCCCCGGGCCGATTGCCGGATAAAACCAACGTCGCATCTCCGCCAAAAGACAAGGCGGAACGGGCCGGGGGCCCTATTGACCAAAACTGTGAACCAGTTAACATTAGGCCGGCTCACACCCTTGGCCAGGAAAGGCGGATACCATTGCCGGAATGCTCTTCAAACCAATCGCTTCGTCGCGGTCCGCTTGCTTCTTGGTCTAAACCGGTGCCCGAGATATCACGTGAGGGGGATGGGGTGGGGCCCTATCCCATCGGCCCGACCTACAATCGCGGCTTTGTAATACCCAGTCCCATTGGCTGCCACCACAACCTGACTTCGAAAAACAACCGAGAGGGAATTTTATGAAACCTGGCTCCTGCCTGAGAATACTCAGTCTGCTCTTTGCCGCCCTGCTTCCGCTGACGGCGAAAGCCGCGCTCCCGCCCGGCAATGGCGCCGCCACCTACGACATCATGCACCATTCCTCCTGTTGCTTCACCGGAGACCCCATCGCAGCAGACCAAAGTCTTTGGCATGCGTTCTTCGAAGCGCCTGCCACACCGGCGGTGGCCCCCGGCGTGACCCTGACCGAGACCACCGACCTCGGAACCCTGGGCAGCTTCGACATGCTTTATATCGCGCAGACAGAGATCGACGCCCTCAGTGCTGCCGACATGACCACCATTCTGAATTGGGTCAACGCTGGCGGTACGCTGGTCATCAATAACCATGATGGTGCATTGGGAGCCAGTGCGTTCGGGACATTCGCCGGGCCGGGCTATGTGTTTACCGGGATAAGCGACGTCGACGGTGACAACATCGTGGTCACCGACGCCAGCCATACCCTGGTGACCACACCCAATATCCTGGGCGCCACCGACCTCAGCAACTGGGGGTCTTCCGTACATGGCGCCTTCGGCAGCCTGGGCGCAGCCTACAGCTGCGCCGCAGACGACACCGACGGAGTGACTTCGGTGTCCGTGCTCTGTTCGGCAACCTTTGGTGCCGGCGGCATCATTTTGACCGGATTCGACCCGGAATGTGGTGACGGCTGCCACGATGATCATCTCACCGGTGGCACCAGCAGCGGCTCCGAGATGTGGGAAAACTTCGTGCTGTTCGTGGCCGGTGGCATAGGCGGCCCCACCGCCATCCCCACCCTGTCGCCCTGGGCCCTGGCAGTATTGGCAGGCCTGATCGGTATCTTGGCTGTCGCCGGCCTGCGCCGCCGCGCCGGCTGACAACGACCTTCTCGGTCGCTTGCGAGGCCCGGGGTTTCCGGGCCTCGTCGTTTTTGCGGCCGGCCGGACATACCCACTCCCGTGGGCCGGATAAGCCGCGCAACGGCGCATTCGGCAAGCGCTCCAATAATCTTCACGCCGGCGAGGTTGCGGCGGCTGCCCTGCACTCCACCCTACGACTACTTTTCCGGGGTTCTCATAGACCGCCCAACCCGCTCGGTCTGTGGGCGGGTCCTGCGCCAGGGCTGCAACAGCAGCCGGTGCAGCCAGAGATCATCTTCGTCGCGGAACTCCTCCAGCCCAGGCGCCAGCGCCCGGCAATGGGCGGCATCGCGCAGCTGGGCGGTACCGAACAGATAATCCCACCAGGGCAGCACGGAGCCATAGTTGCTGTCGGTCTCGATCCGCTCTGGCGAGTGATGGACGACGTGGAAATCCGGTGTCACCAGTATGCGCCGCAGCCACCTTTCCACCGCCACCGGCAACTGCCAGTTGACGTGGCTGAACAGATGCACCGCCAGCGACACCGGCTGATAGATCAGCACGGCCAGCGGCGGAATACCCAGCGCGGTCCAGATCAGCAGGCGCGCCGGCACATCCACGAATACCACCAGCGGGTGCTGGCGCAGGGTGGTGGTGAGATCGACATGGGGATCGCTGTGATGCAGCCGGTGCAAACGCCAGAGCAGCGGATTGTGGTGGTACGCCCAGTGGATGGCGTATTCGACCAGATCCAGCAGCAGCAGGGCGATGGGCAGGGCGATGACCGCCGGCAGAGACATCCAGGTCAGCAGACCCGGGGGCTCGGCGCCGAGCCAAAAAGCGCTGGCGGCGGCGCCCAGCAACAGGGTTTCGCGACCCAGCCACCAGAAGCCGGCCGCCAGCGCCAGATTACCGCTCCAGCGGCGCCAGGGCCGGGGATGGGAGCGCTGGCGCGGCGCCGCATTCTCGACCAGCAACAACGCCGGCAGCGCCGCCATCCATACCAGATACCAAGCGCCCGCCAACCACTCCGGCGCATCGTTCATGGGCAATCACCGATCACCGATCCCGACTTTGTCGCGTCCCTCCGGCCAAGCGTTTGCAGGGTACCAGCCTAACGCTTGCGCAGCGCGCGTCCGGCGGCCACGGCCAGCAAGGCCGCGATCCCGGCCAATCCCCACTCGCCCAATGTCGGCACCGCCGTGGTCGGCGGCGGCAAGTCGCCGGCAAAAGCGTCAACGCACAGCAGGGACGCTGCCCATACCCCGAAACTACCGATCCTGTGAATCTGCCGCATGACAAGTCTCTCCTGAAAGTTTTTCGGCACCGGCCGCGATATTTGCGTTCAGCTTGGCAAGCCTAGCCACTCCGCGGCCGGCTGTAAATCCCGGGTTCAGGCACCGCACAGTGCTGCCTGGAACGTCCCAGGACTTCGCCGCGTCCCGCGCGCCGGGCACAATGGGCGGCGGATGAGCATGGACGTGGGCACGGTGTTGACATCGAACAACGAACGCCCGGAGCAGGGGCAGAATCGAACGCGCGACAACTGCAGACGCCTGTGGCCGGCGCTGCTGACGGGCGTCGAGCACACACTCGACCTGGGCTGGCGCGGCTGGCTCGCGCTGGTGCTGGGCGTTGCGGCGGGTTGGTGGCTCTATGTGCCGCTGCACGAGCTGGCCCATGCCTTCGGCTGCCTGGTCGCAGGTGGCGAGGTCAGCCGCCTGGAGCTGGCGCCGGAGTACGGAGCCGCCCTGCTCGCCCGCTGGCTGCCCTTTGTCGCCGTCGGTTCCGACTATGCCGGCCAGCTGACCGGCTTCGATACCCGCGGCAGCGATGTCGTCTATCTGGTCACCGTACTGGCGCCCTATGCACTGACGCTGTTTCCCGGTGTCCCCCTGCTGTTATGGAGCATCGACCGGCCCGGCATTGCCGGCGCTACGCTGTTCGGGGCGAGCCTGCCCTGGGCGCTGGCGCCCCTGCTCAGTCTCACCGGCGATTACTACGAGGCCGGCGCCATTCTCGCCAGTCGGATAGCAGCACTGTGGAGCGGCGGCGCACTGCCGGAGCACTGGCGCAGCGACGATCTTGCCCGGTTGCTCGAAGCGCGGATTGCCGCGGGGGCGCTGCCGCTGGAGGATGGGCTGGGCATCGCGGCGGGGTTCGGCATCGGGCTGCTGCTGGCCACGGCGACTCTTGCCCTGGGGGTATTTCTGGCGCGGGCCCTGGTCAAGGATACCCGTTCGCGGCGGGGGCGCCGCTCCCACAACAGCCGGCAACGACACCTGTAGGAGGCCCGCCCCCGGGCCGATGGGTTTGCGGTGGCATCAACCCCATCGCGGTGGCATCAACCCCATCGCGGCGGGGGCGCCGCTCCCACAACAACCGGCAACGACACCTGTAGGAGGCCCGCCCCGGGCCGATGGGTTCACGGTGGCATCAAGCCCATCGCGGCGGGGGCGCCGCTCCCACAACAACCGGCAACGACACCTGTAGGAGGCCCGCCCCCGGGCCGATGGGTTCGCGGTGGCATCAACCCCATCGCGGCGAGGCGCCGCTCCCACAACAACCGGGCACAACGCCTGCTGGAGGCCCCGCCCCGGGCCGATGGGTTCGCGGTGGCATCAACCCCATCGCGGCGGGGCGCCGCTCCCACAACAGCCGGCAACGACACCTGTAGGAGGCCCGCCCCCGGGCCGATGCTCGCGGTGGCATTAACCCCATCGCGGCGAGGCGCCGCTCCCACAACGACCGGTCACGACGCCTGTAGGAGGCTCGCTCCGGGCCGATGAAACCATGGTGCCCGAACCCTGCGAACAAGCACGAAAAACCCCGCCGCAGCGGGGTTTTTCAACGCACCCTCGATGCTTCAGGTGCGCACGAACTCGGGATAGGCCTCCAGGCCGCATTCGCCTAGATCCACGCCTTCGTATTCCTCCTCTTCGCTGACGCGGATGCCCATGACCGCCTTGAGGATGCCCCACACAATCAGGCTGGCGACGAATACCCACACGAAGATGGTGAGACAGCCAATCAACTGCCCCATGAAGGTGGCTTCGGCGTCGGACAGCAGCACCGCGAAGATGCCCCAGATGCCGACCACGCCGTGCACGGAGATCGCACCCACGGGATCGTCGATCTTCAGGCGATCCAGGGTCACGATGCTGAGCACTACCAGCACGCCGCCGATGGCGCCGATCACCGTGGCGAGCAGAGCGGTGGGATCGGCGGGTTCGGCGGTGATGGCCACCAGGCCCGCCAGGGCGCCGTTGAGGGCCATGGTCAGATCGGCCTTGCCGAACATCAACCGTGCGGTGATCAGGGCGGCGATCAGGCCGCCGGCGGCGGCGGCATTGGTGTTGAGGAAGACATAGGCCACCTCGTTGGCCACCGCGATGCCGCCCAGCTTGAGCGTGGAACCGCCGTTGAATCCGAACCAGCCCACCCAGAGGATGAAGGTTCCCAGGGTTGCCAGCGGCAGGTTGGCACCGGGAATGGGCTGGATGCCGCCGGCGGTGTACTTGCCCTTGCGCGGTCCGAGCAGCAGCACGCCGGCGAGCGCCGCGGTGGCGCCGGCCAGGTGCACGATCCCGGAACCGGCATAGTCGGAGTAGGAAAGCTCGTACATGCCGAACACTGTCGCGCCGCCCCAAGTCCAGGCGCCCTCGATGGGATAGATGAAGCCGGTCATCACCACCGCGAAGGCCAGAAACGCCCAGAGCCTCATGCGCTCGGCAACGGCGCCGGACACGATGGACATGGCGGTGGCGACGAACACCACCTGGAAGAAGAAGTCCGAGGCACCGGCGTACACGGCATCGCCGTCGAAGCCGTTTTCCGCGTTCTGCGCCAGGGTCGCCGCAACATCCAGATTGGCCACCGTATCGACACCGGACAGGAACCAGCCGCCGCCGTACATCAACTGGTACCCGCAGATCAGGTACATGGTGCAGGCGACGGCGTACAGGGCGACGTTCTTGGTGAGGATTTCGGTAGTGTTCTTGGCCCGCACGAGGCCGGCCTCGAGCATCGCGAAACCGGCGGCCATCCACATGACCAGCGCGCCCATCACCAGAAAATAAAAGGTGTTCAGGGCGAACTGAAGTTCATAGACGTTGTTTTCCATTGTGAACCTCTGGTTGCATTGAGCGGAATGAAAAGCGTGGGGCGACCCGCGTCGCGCTGTGGCGTGCCGCCGATCAAACGGCCTCGTCGCCGGTTTCCCTGGTACGGATACGGATCACCTCATCCAGATCCGAGATGAAGACCTTGCCATCGCCGATCTTGCCGGTGGCTGCCGCCGAGATGATCGCCTCGACCGCCGCATCGAGCATGCCTTCGGCAACCGCGACCTCGAGCTTTACCTTGGGCAGGAAATCGACCACATATTCGGCTCCCCGATAGAGTTCGGTATGTCCCTTCTGGCGCCCGAAACCCTTGACCTCGGTCACGGTGACGCCCTGGGCGCCGACCGCGGCCAGGGCCTCGCGGACATCGTCCAATTTGAATGGCTTGATCACAGCCGTAATCATTTTCATCGCTTGCCTCCTGTGGGTGACGGAGTTGCTCGGTTGACTCCGGCAAGCCCCATACTGTTGTTGCGGTTGGGTCCCGCTCGAAAACCCCGATCGCGCGCTCTGTGCCGGGGAAATCTGCTGCACGCCCCGCCAGGCGTCTTGCGAACTACCGGCGTAGCCTCCCGCGCAGATAAGCCAAGCACGCAACGTGCCAGATGCTGTTTCGGCAGCTATCGTCGCCTCACGCGGACCACAGCGACCGCTGTTGGTGCGCGGTTCGCACCAATTTGCCGCGCCATGCCGGATTCAGGTGCGTCGCTCGCGGGATCGGGAAGCGGATCGCGATCGACAGCAAGACGCTTTTATTGTTTGAATACCCGGGCGTACCAAGTCAGGGAAGACGGATGTCGCTCGCGCTCGTACATACCCGCGCCCGTGCCGGGATCGCCGCCCCGGAGGTCGCCGTGGAGGTGCATCTCTCCAACGGCCTGCCGTCCCTGAATATCGTGGGTCTGCCGGAAACCGCAGTGAAGGAAAGCAAGGATCGGGTGCGCAGCGCCCTGCTCAACGCCCATTTCGAATTTCCCCGCCGACGCATCACCGTGAACCTGGCGCCGGCGGATCTGCCCAAGGAGGGCGGCCGGTTCGATCTGGCCATCGCCATCGGCATTCTCGCCGCCTCCGGTCAGCTGCCCGGCGACGCCCTGGAAGCCCACGAACTGCTCGGCGAGCTCGCCCTCTCCGGGGCGCTGCGCGCCATCGAAGGTGTGCTGCCGGCCGCCCTGGCCGCGACCCGGGCGGGGCGCAGCCTGATCGTGGCGGCGGGGAATGCGCCGGAAGCCGCCCTGGCCCGGGATGCCTGCGTGCACGGCGCCGGGCACCTGCTGGAAGTCTGCGCGCACCTGCGCGGGGAAAGCCGGCTGGAGCCCCACCCCTATACGCCGCCGCAGATCACGGCCGAGGGGCCGGATCTCGACGAAGTGGTCGGTCAGCATCAGGTGCGGCGCGCCCTGGAAATCGCCGCCGCAGGCGGCCACAACCTGCTGTTGAGCGGCCCGCCCGGCACCGGCAAGACCATGCTGGCCAGCCGCCTGCCGGGAATCCTGCCACCGCTCGACGAGGCCGAGGCGATCGAGGTGGCGGCGATCCATTCCGTCGCCGGGCTGCAGCGCGAGGATTTCTTCCGCCGGCCGTTCCGCGCCCCCCACCACAGCGCCTCGCCAGCCGCCCTGGTCGGCGGCGGCTCCCTGCCCCGGCCGGGGGAGATCTCCCTGGCCCATTGCGGCGTGCTGTTCCTCGACGAACTGCCGGAGTTCCCCCGCCGGGTGCTGGAAGTGCTGCGCGAACCCCTGGAGTCGGGCCGGGTCGCCATCGCCCGGGTGCAGTCACGCATCGAGTTTCCGGCGCGCTTTCAGCTGATCGCGGCGATGAATCCCTGCCCCTGCGGCTACTTCGGCGAGGCCCGCTGCCGCTGTACACCGGATCAGATCGCACGCTATCGGGCGCGGCTCTCCGGCCCCCTGCAGGACCGCATCGACCTCCAGGTGATCGCACCCCGGGTCGCCCAGACCGAACTCACCCAACCCGCCAGCGGCGAGCCCAGCAGCGCGGTCCGGGCCCGGGTGCTGGCGGCCCGCCGCCGCCAGACCGAGCGCCAGGGAGGACTCAACTGCACATTGTCACCGGCCGCGCTGCAGCGTCACTGCCCGCTGGACCTGGAGCAGCGGAACCTGCTGAACACCGCCGCCGAGCGGCTCGGGCTGTCGGCGCGCGCCTTTCACCGGCTGTTGCGGGTGGCGCGGACCCTCGCCGATCTGGACGGCAGCGCGCATCCCGGCACCGAGCACCTCACCGAGGCGCTCGGTTACCGGGTCGCGCTGACCGGCCGCTGACGCGGCCGGGGATTACAGCAGGGGAGCGATCACCAGACTGACGATGGCCATGACATTGATGAGGATGTTCATGGCAGGCCCCGAGGTATCCTTGAAGGGATCACCCACGGTATCCCCCACCACAGCCGCCGCATGAGTCGGCGAGCCCTTGCCGCCCAGGTTGCCCTTTTCGATGTATTTCTTGGCGTTGTCCCAGGCGCCGCCGGCATTGGCCATCATCAGTGCCAGCAGTACGGAGCCTATCAGGGCGCCGCCCAACACCCCGCCGAGAGTCTCGGCACCCAGGGTGAAGCCGACCAGCGGCGGTACCGCCACCGCGATCCCCCCGGGCAACAGCATGCGCTTGAGCGCCGCCGTGGTGGCGATATCCACGCAACGCGCGGTATCCGGTTGGGCGGTACCCTGCAACAGCCCGGGAATTTCGCGGAACTGGCGGCGGATCTCGTGGATCATTTCGAAAGCCGCATCACCCACCGCGGTCATGGTGATGGATGCGATGAGGAAGGGAACGGTACCGCCGATCAACAATCCCACCAGCACCCCGGGACTGGAAAGTTCGAGCTCGAACTCCGGATTGTGGATCCGTACCGTGGCCACGAAGGCGGCGATGATGGCCAGTGCGGCGAGCGCCGCGGCACCGATCGCAAAGCCCTTGCCGATCGCGGCGGTGGTGTTGCCCAATGCATCCAGAGAGTCCGTGATCTCACGGGTCTCCGGCCCCAGACCCGCCATTTCGGCGATACCGCCGGCGTTGTCCGCCACCGGGCCATAGGCATCGATCGCCATGGTAATGCCCACGGTGGCCAGCATGCCCACGGCGGCGATGCCCACACCATAGATGCCCGCGAGGTGGGTGGAGACGAAGATCACCGCGGCCAGGGTCAGCACCGGCAACACCACGGACTGCATGCCCACGGCAAGGCCGGTGATCATCACGGTGGCCGCGCCGGTATCGCCGGCGTTGGCAATCTTGCGCACCGGCGCGCCGCCGGTGTAGTACTCGGTGATCAGCCCCACCAGGGTGCCGCCCACGGCACCGGCGAGCACGGCGTACCAGACGCTGGCGTCGATCCCCAGCCAGCGCATCAGGAACCAGGCGGCCACCACGAACAGCGCCGGCGCGACCAGGGTCCCAGTGCGCAGGGCGCGGCCCGGCTCGGCTGCCGAGCTCGAGCGCACCACCAGAATGCCGATCACCGAGGCCAGCAGCCCCACGGCCGCCAGCGCCAGCGGCAGGAACATCAGCGCGGCCTGCAACTGTTGTCCGGCCATGGCTGCGGCGATGGTGATCGTGGCGATCATGGCGCCGCAGTAGGACTCGAAAATGTCGGATCCCATGCCGGCGACGTCGCCGACATTATCCCCCACATTGTCGGCGATCACGCCCGGGTTGCGGGGGTCGTCCTCGGGGATGCCGGCCTCGACCTTGCCCACCAGGTCGGCGCCCACGTCCGCGCTCTTGGTGTAGATACCGCCACCCACCCGGGAGAACAGCGCCACCGTCGAGGCGCCCATGCCGAACCCGTGGAGGGTGTGCACGGTTTCGGGATCGCCGCCCAGGTAGGCATAGAGCAGCCCCAGACCCAACAGCCCCAGCGCCGCGACACAGAGCCCCATGATGGAGCCGCCGTAAAAGGCCACCGCAAGTGCCGCGGCGGCGCCTTCGCGGTGGGCGGCGGTGGTGGTACGGACGTTCGCCCGGGTGGCCGCCTGCATGCCCAGCCAGCCGGCGCCGGCCGAACACAGGGCGCCGACCAGAAAGGCCAGCGCGGTATTCACGCCCAGGGGCGAGAACAGGATGATGGCCAGCAGCACCGCCGAGAACATCGCCAGCATCTGGTATTCCCGACGCATGAACACCATGGCGCCGAGATGGATCTGATCGGCGATCGCCGTTACCTTGGCTTCTCCGGCCGGCCGTCTGAGAATCAGCCGGAACAGCACCAGCGCGACGATCAGGCCGAGCACCCCGACCAGGGGCGGCAAATAAAACAGGTCGATCATGACTTCCCCTCTAGGTTGTTATTGTTAAGTCAATGTTTTCACTCCCTCCGCCCTTTCTAAAGCACTGCCGGGGAAAAGTCGAGCGCCGGCCGCCCGATCGGGCGGCCGGCGGGGGAACCGCTGCGAACCGCCGGCCGGTCCGCAGCACACTCAGTCGTCGATGCGAAAACCGATCTTGACGGTCACCTGCCAATGTTTGACCTGGTTGCCCTCGATATAGCCTCGGGTATCGATGACCTCGAACCAGTGCAGGTTGTGCAGGCTCGACCCGGCCTTGACTACCGCGGTGGCGATGGCATCGTCGATGCCCTTGGTGGAACTGCCGGTAACCTCGATGTGCTTGTAGCTGTGTCCGGGCATTACATCCTCCTTTCTGGATTATCAGCGCGGCGCGCGCGCCGGAAGTGGCCCGCGCTCCATCCTTTCGACAACGCCCCGCCATTGCGGGTTCGATGCTCCACCACGGGGCGTAGCAGAGGGTTTGCGCATTACCCCGCGCATTACCGCGCACATTGCTCCGCGCCAGGCGCGCACGGATAATGCGCGCTCCTTCGCCGGATACCCGGATCCATGCCCAGAAGCGCGCTGTTGGCGCCAGCATACTGGCCTTCCTGGCTGCTGGTCGGACTGACCTGGCTGCTGGCGCGGCTGCCCTCCCCGGCCCAGCGCCGGATCGCGAGCTGGCTGGCCGCGCGCCTGATCGGGAGCCGCAACAGTCGGGTCGCGGTGATCCGGAGAAATCTCGAACTCTGCTTCCCCGAAATGCTCCCCGAGCAGCGGCAACAGCTGGGGCGCGATCACCTGCGCTCGGTGGTCCTGCTGGCCTTCGAGCTGCTCAACCTGATCTGGGCGCCGCGCGACAAGCTGCTCGGCAATACCCGCATCCGCGGCCGCGAGCACCTGCAGGCCGCGCTGGCGAGCGGCGAACCCCTGCTGCTGGTGACCGGCCACTTCACCACCTTTCTGGTCAGCCTCGCGGCGCTGGCGGAGATCGTGCCCTTTCATGTGCTGTACCGGCGCATGGACAACCGAGTTCTGGAGGCGCAGCTCTACCAGCGCGGCGCGCGCAAGTACCCGATCACCACCATCCACCGCAAGGAAATCCGGCGCATGCTCCGGGAGCTGGGCAGCCAGGGCGTGGTGGCGGTCCTGCCGGATCAGGACTTCGGCCTCAATCGTGGAGTCTTCGTGCCCTTCTTCGGCATCCAGACCGCCACCATCACCGCAATCCCCCAGTACGCCGCCCAGGCCAGTGCCCGGGTGCTGCTGTTCTCGAGCTGGCGGGAAGGCGACGGCGTGGTGGTGGACATAGCGCCGGCCCTGGAGCACTACCCCTCGGGGGACGACATCGCCGACACCAGGCAGTGGAGCGACTGGCTGGAAAGGCAGGTGCGCCTGCATCCCGCTGATTACTTCTGGCTCCACAAGCGCTTCAAGACCCACCCCCCCGACGAGCCCGACCGCTACCGCAGTCCGAGCAGGGAAAGCTGACGCGTGCAGCGGACGCCAGTGCGGCCGAATTGCACCGCGCCGCGCGCCTGCCTACCATAGCGCGCTGCCAATAGCCGTGGGCCATACCATGTCGTACCAGGCCGTGCTCTGGGATTTCGGCGGCGTCATCACCTCTTCGCCCTTCGAAGCCTTCAATCGCTACGAGGCCGAGCGCGGCCTGCCGCTGGATTTCATCCGCCGCATCAATGCCACCAATCCGGACACCAATGCCTGGGCGCAGTTCGAGGCGAACCGCATCGGCATCGAGGAATTCGACCGCCTGTTTCTGGAGGAATCGCGTGCCGCCGGCCACCCCATCCCCGGCCGCGAAGTGATCGCCCTGCTCGCCGGCGACGTCCGCCCGCGCATGGTCGAGGTGCTGCGCCGCGTCAGGCGGGACTTCAGGATCGCCTGCCTGACCAACAATGTGCGCGCCGGCAAGGGCCCGGGCATGTCCCGCTCCGCGGAGAGCGCCGCGGAGGTCCGCGAGGCCATGGCGCTGTTCGAACATGTGCTCGAATCCAGCCGCGAGGGCCTGCGCAAACCCCAGCCCGAGTTCTATCTGCGCGCCTGCCAGCGTCTCGGCGTCGAACCCGGGCAGGTGGTCTATCTCGACGACCTGGGCATCAACCTCAAACCCGCCCGCCAGTTGGGCATGACCACCATCAAGGTGGTCTCGGAGGCCCAGGCGATCCGCGAACTCGGTACCGTGCTGGGCGTCGAGCTCTGATCCGCGGGCGCCGCTGGATCGTCGCCGGCGACGCCCGTACCATGGTGGCAGACGACAACCATCCTCGGCCGCCGCCATGTCCTACACCACCATCCGCTTCACCCGCGAGGGCGCCGTCGCCCGCATCACCCTGGCCCGCCCGGACGCCGCCAACGCCCTGAACCCGGCCATGGCCCACGAACTGCTGGAGGTCGCGCAGCTGTGCCGCGACGATTCCGGCGTGCGCGCCGTGATCCTGGACGCCGAGGGCAAGGTGTTCTGCGCCGGCGGCGACGTGCAGGAATTCGCCGCTGCGGGGGATCGGCTGTCCGCCGAACTGGATCGCCTGATCGGCATCTTCCACCCCGCGGTGGAAATCCTGTGCACCCTGAACGCGCCAGTGATCGCCGCGGTACAGGGCGTCGCCGCCGGCGCCGGGCTGTCGCTGCTGTCGGCGTGCAGCCTGGCGGTCGCGAGCAGCAACGCCATGTTCACCATGGCCTATACCGGCATCGGTCTCACCCCGGACGGCGGCGCCACCTATTTCCTCGCCCGCCAGCTCGGCCTGCGCAAGGCCGAGGAGCTGATGATCACCAACCGCCGCCTGGATGCGGAGACGGCGCTGGCCTGGGGGCTGGTCAACGAGGTGGTGGCGCCGGAGCTGCTGGCGGACCGCGTCGCCGCGCTCGCCGGCGAGCTGGCCACCGGTGCCACCGCCGCCTATGGCGCGGCGCGGCGCATGCTGCTGGCCAGCAGCATGCACAGCCTGGGCGAGCAGCTGGAGCTGGAAAAACAGACCATGGTCTCCGCCGGGGCGAGCCGCGATGGCCTGGCCGGGGTAGCGGCCTTCAAGGCCAAGACCAAACCCGAGTTCCAGGGTCGCTGAGGCGCTCGCCGCTCAACCGCCGAAGGTCGCCATGGTCAGATTCGACTGGCTGACCCGGCCGATCAGGCCCGCCTCATCGTAGAGCTCCGCCTCGGCGATGGCGATGCCATTGGGCTGGGCACGGGTGATGGCATCGATCCCGAGCCAGTCGCCGTCCGGCAGCCGGTGCAGGTTCAGGGTGAGATCGGCATTGATGAAGCCGGTGCCGGAGTCCAGATAGAGCTGCGCGAAACCATTGCTGAAATCGGCCAGGGTGGCCACCCGGACAAAGGGCGAGGTGGCCTCTCCGGCGATCAGCTCGGCCGGCAACCGAACCCAGGTGGTACCGCGGCCGCTGCCCATTTCCAGCAGCGCCGGCTTGAGCGGCACCCGGGTGTGGAGACCGGGCGGAAACTCGCGGTTCTCCCGATTGGGAATACGATGCACGCCGACCACAGGCGGCCGCGACCAGGCCTCGCGCAGCGCCGGCGGCGGTCCCGCGGGAATGCGCGCCGCGGCCGGGATCACCACCTCTGCGGTGGCCAGCGCCAGGGCGCTGGCGCGGCCGATTTCCTCGCCATCGCGATACAGGCTGGCCTCCAGCAAGCGCAGCCGCCGGCTCTGCCGCACCAGGCGGGCGGCGACCTGGAGCGGCTCGCGCGGCACCGGGCGGAACAGGTCCGCGGTGAGGCGGGTGACCAGCATGCCCTCCGGCACCTGCCGCTCGATCGCCCAGGCGAGCAGGCCGATGGAGGCGCCGCCGTGGATGGTGAACGGCCCCCAGGGACTGGCGCACAGCTCGGTGGGCAGAAACTGCGCGCCTTCGCGTTCGAAAAGTACAGCCATGAAACCACTCCTGAAGGGAATTCCGGTACGCGCCAACGCTCAGCGATCGGCGGTCAGCTGCTGCCCGCAGCTGCGGCAACGATAGCGGCTCTGGCCGCGCACCACACGATTGTGCCTGGTGGCGCTGAGCTGGTGTTCGCCGCAGCCGCAGCGGTAGCCAAAGCGGCGCTCGCGGCGCACCGGCAGGCCGCTGAGATCGAAATCACTGGTACGCCTGGGCGCGACCCCGAACGCCTCCATTACCGCGCGCCACTCGGCGCCGTGCGGTCTGGCGCTCCGCCCATGCAACAGGTCGACCACATAGTGGGCGACCTCGTGGGGCACGGTATCGGCCAGATTCTCCCGGTACCAATGGGCGAACACCAGGGGGTTGTAGCGGATCTCGCGACGCTCTCCGCGCACCCGGTACATACCGGCGGACTGGCCGTGCAGATCGAAGCGCACCGCAATGTCGGGCAGCGGGTGAGCGAACAGGGCCCGTGCCCGGCGCAGCCAGGCACGGGTGGCGTCCTCGACCTCGGCGCGCTGGGCGCCGCTCAGCGCGATGCTCGTTCCGGTCACGATCAGGGCTCCGCAGCGACCGCGGCGAGCCAGTCGATCACCGCCACCGCCAGGCGGTCCAGCGCCGCCGCCAGCGCCGCCACCCCGCCATCCACATCCGCGCTCGCGGCAGGCACGCGGAGCGCGAAGTCGCGGCTGGCGAGCAAGTCACCGCCGCGCCGCTCGCGGACCAGCACACGGGCCGCGACCCGGGCTTCGGCGCCATCTTCGACAAAGTGCTGCTCGAAGCTGACCAGCTCGATACCCAGCCAGCGCCCAGGGGCGTCAGGTGTTGCGGGCGCCAACCGATCTTGCAGACGCCGCGCCAACAACTCCGAGGGCGGCGCCGCCCAGCGGTGATCGCGATAGGCGGCGAGGCGGGTCGCCCCGTGGCGCCGGTAATACACCTGACCATCATCCAGCCAGGGCGGCGCGACCACCTGCACCTCCAGCTGCCAGGGCAGCGCGACGCGCTCTTCCGGCAGGGCCCCCAGATCGTGCAACACCGTCGGCGAGGGCGGCGACGGCAACAGGGCACAGCCGGCGAGCGACAGGACCAGTCCCAAGGCAACTATCAGACGCATGGATCAGTCTCCGGAGTAACCGGCTTCGCCGGGACCAGGGGGTGGGCGCGGCGCGCCCCACAACAGCGCTGGCGGATTGTTCTCCAGGGTGGTGGCGAGCCGCTCGAAACGATCGGCGGCAGCGCGAATCGCCGCCAGCGCGGCCTCCAGTTCGGGGAGGATTCCCGAGCTCACCTGTTCGCCAACCCCGGCGACGGCCGCATCGGCACGCGCCGCGATTGCCCCGGCATCGCGCAGCCGCGCCTGCAACAGCTCCAGGGTGTCGCGAAGCGCGCGCAAGGTCGTGCCGGCCTCGGCCAGGGTGGCATCGCCCTGATCGAGCAGCGGAGCAAAGCGGGTGAAAGCGGGCCGGCTGAGGCCGAGCAACTCGTCGATGCGGGTGCTGATGTCCTCCAGATTGGCGAGGATACGCCCGACGCGGGCCACCGACTCCGGCGCCAGCAGCCGGTTCAGATTGGCGGCCAGTTGCTGGATCTGCTCGGCGATGCCCTGCCCCACGGTCTGAAAGGATTCGAGCAGCGACGGCCGCATCTCGATGCGCCCCGGATCCGTGCTGCTGGTGGGCAGCTTCGGCGCGTCGAGCGGACCGTCATCGAGCAGCTCGATGAAGGCCAGTCCGGTCAGCCCCTGGGATTTGAGCACCGCGTAGGTGTTCACCGTCACCAGCACCCGCGATTCCAGGGCTATGTCCAAGAGAATATCCCTGGTGCCGTCGCGGGCAAAATGGATGGCGGTGACCTGGCCGACTTCGACGCCGCGGTAGTACACCTTCGAGTAGGGCGACAGCCCGGCCACCGAGCTCTTTGCCACCACCTGGTAGGGGCGGCGCTCCATTTCCGGCCCCTGCAGCCAGCGCGCACCGGCCAGCAGGCCGAGGCCCAGGACGATCACGAACAGTCCGGCGGCAAAGGCGTAAGCGCTGCGTTCCATGATGTCCGCTCCCCGGTCAATGGGCTACCCGGCGCACGCCCCGGGTGCCCAGAAAATAATCCTGAATGAAGGGATGCTCGACCGCGATCACCTCGTCGAGACTGCCCAGTGCGGCCACCCCGCGATCGGCCAGCACCGCGATCCGGTCGCACAGGTCGCAGATGGTATCCAGATCATGGGTGACCAGCACCACCGTCAAGCCCAGGGCCTGGCGCAGCTCTTGAATCAGGCTCACGAACTGTTCGCTCGCCACCGGATCCAGTCCTGCGGTAGGTTCATCCAGCAACAACAGCTCGGGCTCCAGCACCAGGGCGCGCGCCAGCGCCACCCGCTTGATCATGCCACCGGAGAGTTCCGCGGGCAGCAGCGCGCCGGCATCCGCCGGCAGGCCCACCTGGGCGAGCTTGCGGGCGACCAGCAGATCCACTTCCCCGCCCCTGAAACTGCGCAGCTCGCGCAGCGGAAAGGCGACATTGTCGGCCACCGACAGCGCCGAAAACAAAGCGCCGTGCTGGAACAGAACGCCCCAGCGACGGCGCAGCGCGGCCCGTTCGGCACCGCTCAGGCGGCCGGACTCGCGGCCGAATACCGACACCGTCCCCGCCGCCGGCCGCTGCAGGCCGATCATCTCGCGCAGCAGGGTGGTCTTGCCGCAACCCGAACCGCCAACCAGGGCGAGCACCTCGCTGCGGCGGACTTCCAGATCGAGGCCGTCGTGAATCACCCGATCGCCGAAGCGGGTGACGATACCGCGCATGTCGACCACGGCCTCACTCATACCAGCCCACATCCCGAAACGCCACCGCGAACAGCGCATCGAGGACGATCACCATGGTGATGCTGGCCACCACCGAGCGGGTGGTCTCGGCGCTGAGACTGGCGGTATTGGGCTCGACCCGCAGGCCATAGAAGCAGGCCACCACCCCCACCACCACGCCGAAGGCCAGCGATTTCCACAACGACAGCCAGTAGGTTCCCAAGGGGATCGCGCCGGGCAGCCCGGAGAGGAACTGCCCGAAACCCAAGCCCAGCTCCAGCTGGGCGATCAGCATGCCGCCTGCCACGCCGCACAGGCTGGTCCAGAACGCCACCAGCGGCATCAGCAGGCCGAGCGCCAGCACCTTGGGCAGGATCAGTCGTCGAAAGGGCGACACCCCCATCACCCGCAGCGCATCCAGCTCTTCGGTAAGCCGCATCACGCCGAGCTCCGCGGTCATCGCCGAACCGCTGCGGCCGGCGACCAGAATGGCGGCGAGCAGGGGTCCCAGTTCGCGCGCCGTCGCCAGGCCCACCAGATTGACAATGAAAGTCTCGGCGCCGAACAGCCGCAGCTGCAGCGCCGACAGATAACTGAGCACCACGCCGATCAGCAAACCCACCAGACCGGTGATGGGCAGCGCCAGCAGACCCGCCTTGTAGAGGGTCGCCGACAGCTCGCGCAGCGGAAAACCGCGCGGCGCGCGCAGCAGGGCCATGGCCTCCAGCAGCAGTTGGCCGAACAGCGCCAGCGCCTCTCGCACCCCGCGCAGACCCTTCAACACCCGGTCGCCGAGGAAGGTCACCGCGACCACCGGCCCACGGCGCCGCGGGCGCGCGCCGGGCAGGGTCTGCGCCGCCAGTGCCGTCAGCAGGCGGCGGTGGTCCGCGCTCGCCTGCAAGTCCGCCGGCAAGGCGCCGCCCCAGCTACCCACCAGCAGCATGGCGCCGGCGCTGTCCAGCGCGGCGAGATCGGACAGATCCCAGCGTCCGGCTGCCGACGCGCGGCCCAGCGCCGGGCGCAATTCGCCCAGCCGCGACGCCAGTCCGACCAGGGTCCAGTCCCCCGCGACCCGCCAACCGGCCTCGCCCGGCAGAGGCTGGAGCTCGGCGACAACGGGCTTGCCGGGATCGTCCGCTGCAACCGCCGTCAAACCGGATCCTCCAGCGCGCGGGCGGCCGGCTGCAGGCGCCAGTTGAGCAACGCCAGCGCGGCCAGTGCCAGCACCGGCAACGTGCTCAGCAACAGCACCTGCCAGCCGACGACCGCCAGCAACCAGCCGGCGCTCAGCGCCGCCAACGCCTGCAAGCCGAACAGGCTGACATCATTGACCGCCTGCACCTTGAAGGCCTCGCCGGGCCGGTAGCTCGCCGCCAGCAGGGTGGTCCCGCCGATGAACAGGAAACTCCAACCCACTCCGAGCAGGACCAGAGCGCCCCAATAATTGGCAAACTCGAAGTGCGCGAATACCACCAGCAGTACACTCGCCATGGCCGCCAGACCCAGCAGCAGCAAGCCATCGATCCCAGTGCGGCGCACCAGCCAGGGCACCACCAGCGCGGGCGCAAACATGGCGGCGATATGGCTTTGCAACACCCACTTGGTGGCCTCCAGGCTGTGCCCGTTGACCATGTGCATGTGCAGGGGCGTCGCGGTCATCACCAGGCTCATCACGGTGAAGCCCGCCGCGCCGCAGAAAATCGCCGCCAGCACCGGCGGCAGGCGCAGGACGGCGCCCAGCGAACGTGCCTCGGCCTCATCGCCCGCGACGTGGCTGCGGCGCGGCGGCTCGCGGTAGAAAAGGACGGCCAGGGTGGCGAGGACGAGCACCGCCAGCAACAGCGCAAAGGATCCGAGAAAGGGCACCGGCAGCAGGTGCTCGCCCCAGGTCACCAGCTGCGGGCCGAGGAAGGCGGCGACCAGGCCGCCCAGCAGCACCCGGGAGGCCGCCGCCGCGGCCCGTTCGGGCGCCACGCTTTCCATGGCCGCGAACCGGTACTGTTGACCGGCAGCCAGACCGATGCCCATCAGCACCAGGGCGCTGTTGTAGAGCGCGAAGTGCTCGGCTGCCAGCGCCACCATGGCCAGCACACCGCCGGCACAGGCGATCGCACTCGCCGCCAGAAAGACCCGCTTGCGACCGAACTTCTGCATCGCCAGTATCAAAGGCAGGATCGAGCCCGCGGACCCCAGCATGAACAGCGCTACCGGCAGGGTCGCATAGGCCGGATCCGGCGCCAGCGTGCGGCCCACGATACCGCCTGCAAAAACCACGAAGGCGGGCATCGACATGGTGAGCGCCTGGCAGAGCGCGAACAGGCGCACATTGGCTGCGTGGTGCATGGCGCGACTTCCGTTCAGGGAACCCGATGGTAGCAGGCGATCCCGGCGGCGGGCAGCGGGCGCCGATCCGGGCACTCCGTCACAGGCGGCACACAGCGGGCCGCGCCAAGCTGGCGAGGACTGCCGTTCTGGGCGAAAATCTGCGCACCATGAACCCAAGAACATTGCCATTGCGGGCGCTGCTCGCCGTACTGCTGGCGACGGCCCCGGTCGCCGCCCGCGGCGGCGCCGTGCATTCCTGGGTCGACGACGAAGGCGTCACCCACCTCTCCAATGTGCCGCGCGCGCATGCCCAACGCGATGCCGATCGCGTCGCCCTGACCCCGGCCGCCCACGCCCGCGCCGCGCGCAACGCCATCTACAAATATCGCGACGACTCGGGAGTGGTCCACTATACCGACCAGCACCCGGTGGACGCCGCCTACACCCTGGTGCAGACCTATTGTCCGGCCTGCGACCCGCGCTCGCCGGTGGACTGGCGCACCGTGCGCCTGCACCCGGAGGCTTTCGGCGACGAGATCGCCGCCGCGGCGCGGCGCTGGCAGATCGATCCCGCGCTGGTACGCGCCGTGATCCACGCCGAGTCCGCCTTCAACCCCGAGGCCATCTCCCGCGCCGGCGCCCAGGGCCTGATGCAGCTGATGCCGGCCACCGCGGGCGACTACGGCGTCACCGACGCCTTCGATGTGCACCAGAACATCGAGGCCGGCACCCGCCATCTGGCCGATCTGCTGGCCCGCTATCGGGGCGACGTGCGCCTCGCCACCGCCGCCTACAATGCCGGCGCCGGTGCGGTCGAACGCCACGGCGGCATCCCGCCCTTTGCCGAGACCCGGGTCTATGTCGAACGGGTGGGCATCCTCCACCGCCGCTACCGAGGCGATTCCTGAGTCCTGTCATGTCCCTGCCATGACCGCGCGCGAGTATCCGGGCCGCAAACCCCTGGTCTGGAGATTCCATGCACACCCTGCTTCGTTCATTTGCCCCCACCTTGTTGGCGGCAAGCCTATTGGCGCCCGCCGCGGTGGGCGCCAAGCCCGCGCCCGAGTCCTATTTCGAGCGGATCGCCACCTTTCCCGTCTTCCTGAACGCTACCATCGACGCCCAGACGGTGGCCGAGATCGTCGCCGCCAGCGCAGACGGCAATACCCTGATCTACACCGACAGCGAGAACGACCGGGTCGGTTTCGTCGACATCACCGATCCCGAGCACCCCGCCCCGCTGGGAGTGCTGGACCTGGCCGGCGAGCCCACCTCGGTGGCGGTGCACGGCGGCCATGCGCTGGTCGCGGTGAATACCTCGACGGACTTCATCGACACTTCCGGCGAACTGGCGGTGATCGAAATCGCCAGCCGCACCCTGGTCGCCACCCTGCCGCTGGGCGGCCAGCCGGACTCGGTCGCGGTCAGTCCCGACGGCCGCCATGCCGCGGTCGCCATCGAGAACGAACGCGACGAGGACCTGGGTGACGGCGCACCGCCACAACTGCCGGCCGGCTGGCTGACCGTAGTCGACCTGATCGGTGCGCCCGGGGACTGGCAGCTGCGCCGGGTCGAGCTGACCGGCCTGGCGGAGCGCTTCCCGGAGGATCCGGAGCCCGAATACGTCGCCATCAGCGCCGCCAATATCGCCGTGGTGAGCCTGCAGGAGAACAACCATCTGGCACTGGTCCACCTGCCTACCGGACGAGTCCTGCGCCACTTCCCGGCCGGTGCGGTCGATCTGCAACAGATCGATACCGACGAGAACGACCTGATCGAACCCACCGCGGAGCTGGACGGCGTGCTGCGCGAACCCGACGGCGTGACCTGGCTGCAGGGTCTGAGCTTCGCCACCGCCAATGAAGGCGATCTCGACGGCGGCAGCCGCGGTTTCAGCGTCTTCGGCCTCGGCGGCCAGCTGCTTTTCGAATCCGGCAACGGCTTCGAGCACGAGGTCATCCGCGCCGGCCACTATCCGGAAGACCGCTCCGAGAACAAGGGCAACGAACCCGAGAACGTCGCCTACGCCCGCTACGGCAACGACCGGCTGCTGTTCGTGGGCTCCGAGCGCGCCAGCCTGGTCGGGGTCTACCGGCTGCAAGGCCTGCACCATCCCGAGTTGCTGCAGCTGCTGCCCACCGGCGTGGGACCCGAGGGTCTGCTGCCCATCCCCGAACGCGACCTGTTCGTGGCAGCCAGCGAGAACGACGAGCGCGACGACAAGTTTCGCTCGACGCTGACCCTCTACCGCAAGGCGGCGGCACAGGCGGACTACCCGACCCTGGTGTCCAGCGACCGCGATGACGGCACCCCGCGGCCCTGGGGCGCGCTCTCCGCGCTGGCCCTGGATCCGGCCGATGCGGCGCGGGGCTACAGCGTCCACGACAGCTTCTACGGTCACACTCGGATCTACACCCTGGATCTGGGCGCAAGCCCGGCCCGCATCGACGGCGAGATCCCGCTGCGCGACGCCGACGACCTGCTGGCCGCAGTAGCGCCGGATCTCGTGGAAGCTTCCGGCGCCGTGAATCTGGACGCCGAGGGCCTGGCGACCCGCGCCGACGGCGGCTTCTGGCTGGTGTCGGAAGGCAGGGGCGCCGACACCACGCCCAATCTGCTGTTGGCGGTGGCCGCCGACGGCGCCATCGAGCAGGTGGTCACCTTGCCGGCGAGCACCGCCGCGCGCCAGATCGGTTCCGGGTTCGAAGGCGTTGCCCGCGTCGGTGCCAGTGCTGGCGAACAAGTCTATGTCGCCTTCCAGCGCGAGTGGCAGGACGACCCCGAGGGCCTGGTGCGCATCGGCCGCTATACGCCGGCCGACGGCAGCTGGCGGTTTTTCCACTATCCCCTGGACGCGGTCGAATCACCCTTCGGCGGCTGGATCGGACTGTCCGAGATCGTCGCCCTGGATGCCGACAGCTTCGCGGTGATCGAGCGCGACAACCAGGCCGGAGCGGATGCCCGGGTGAAACGCCTGTACCGCTTCTCGGTGGCCGGCGTCGATCCCGCGGAAGACACCGCGGCGGATATCACACCGACTTTCCCGGTGCTGGAAAAAACCCTGGTCGCCGACCTGATGCCGGCACTGGAGGCGACCGGCGGCGCAGTCCTGGAGAAAATCGAGGGACTCGCGGTACAGGCCAACGGCGATGCCCTGATCGTCAACGACAACGACGGCGTCGACGACTCCAATGGCGAGACCCAGCTGCTGCGCCTGCCGGGCCTGTTCGACTGAAAACCGGCATACCGCCCGCGGCACCGCAGTGCCGCGGGCGGTGGCCTTCGGCACTCTCTTTCCACGCTAGTGGGCCATGCGGCTAATTAGGTAACGCTCAGCCGTCGCACAAGCGTTGTGGGCAAGGCGCGCTAGTGCAGGACTGGCTTTCCCAATTCAAGCGAGCGGAACGCAGCTCACGACGCTTGCCCGGCGGCCCTCCGGGAGCCACTGTGCTGGCGCGACTCAGCGTTGCGTTTCTTGGCAAGGGAACAACCATTCCCTGCGAAACGCGCCTTGAGTCGCACCAGCACAGTGGCTCTGAGCGTTACCTAATTAGCCGCATGGCCCACTAGCTTTCCGTGCTAGCATCGGCGCTCGGATATCACACCTCGGGAGCGCCGCCATGGGGTCGACGGCTAGATCGATTCGACTGCTGGGCGCGAGCCTGCTGGCGGCCGCCGGCGCCCAGGCCACGGGGCTGACCCTGGAACCCGGCCTCTGGGAAGCCTCCTGGACCATCAGCAACGCCCTCACCGGGCAGCAGTTCACCGAAACTCGCACCCAGTGCATCCGCACCCGCGAATTCAACCCGCGCGAACTCCTGCGCCAGGCCCAGGGCTGCCGGGTGGTCAGTGAGGACCAGCAGGGCAACCGTATTCAGTTTTCCCTGATCTGCTCCCTGGAGGGCGGGGCTCAGACCCAGGTGGACGGCAACTTCGAAACCGATGGCAGCAACGGCAACGGCCAGCTGCGCACCCAGACGCGTATCGGCGGGATGAGCGTCAACATGGATACCAACGTCTCCACCAGGCGCATCGGCGACTGCCCGGCCGCCCAATCCTGAGCGCCGGCGCCATGTTCCGGCGGACGGAACCGGACAATCCCCCCCAGATCGACAGCTGGCACGGCCTTGGCACGCACTGACGGCCAGCGAGGTCCTGGCCGAGCTGGATAGCGACCCGGCGAACGGCCTGGGCAGCGCCGAGCATGCCCTGGAGGCGGTGCACACCCTACTCGCAAGCCGCGCGACGGTCATCCGCAACGGCAAGCGCCTGATGCAGCCTCTGGGGTATATTCCGCCCACAGAAGCTGGGGCAAACTACTATCGGCAACTCGCCAGTCCCGCTGGAGTTCGAAAGAAGCCATGTTCCGCTGCAAAGTGCAGCTTAAACCAGGTGTCCACTAAACCTCGGCAAGTCCACCCCCCTCTAACCGTCTTGATCCCGGCGAAGGTTGCTGCCGCATGTGCTCCACGCTTCTGATCGTTTCCGTTGCGCGCATTATCGCCTATCGTGCGAAATGGTCAGAGCTTCCTAAACCGAAGCCGGGCGACTGCCGTGTCTTCTGCGCTCAGGGCACCAACAGGTGCCCATCCAGGCAGGAAAGCGTTGCCGGAAATGTCCTGAGTGGAAGGCATGAGATTGTTTGGTATGCGGCGGTGGTCGCCTCCGCTGGGGTTTATTGGCGAGTTGCTGACGGCGCTTTACATGGGCGCGATTGCGTGGATCGCTGCGATCACGCACATCCACTACATTCTTTTTCCCGAACTGGGCGCCCTGGCCCATGACGTCATCAAACGGCCGCACGGCACCTGGGCCAAAGCACCGGGGATGTTGGTGCTCACACCGCTGCTCACCGGGCTTGTGGGCACGATCCTTATCCGCAACATGGGCAGCGGGATCCTGCCGATCCTGTTGGCGACCGCTGCGGCGATCCTCATCATCCGGGTCCTGAAGTCGCCGATCGCTCCGGCGATCTCGGCGGGTGTGCTGCCGATCTCGCTCGACATCACGAGTTGGAACTACCCTGCATCCTTATTGGTCGGGCTGGTGCTGCTTGCTCTGATCTCCCTTGTATGGCGCCGCATCGTCCCGCCGCCGCAAGTGAGAAGCGCTGGCGATATAGCCGACGACATTACCGAAGAAGCCCCTCGCGGCTATTCGTGGTGGCCGTTTTTTCTGGTGTTCCTGGTCGGTACGGCTGTCCTGGCTGAAGCCACCGGCTGGCGACTGATCCTGTTCCCGCCGCTGATCGTGATCGGCTTTGAGATGTTTGCGCATTCGAACGTTTGCCCCTGGGCCAGGAAGCCGATCCGGCTGCCGATCGCCTGTACCCTGAGCGCGCTGATCGGCGTTGCACTGGTCACGGCATTTGGAAATGCGCCATTGGCGGTGATGGCCAGCACGGTATGCGGCATCCTGATCCTGCGGGTGTTCGATCTGCATGTACCGCCGGCGCTTGCCGTGGGCCTGTTGCCGTTCGTCATTCCAGCCGTCGATTACCGGTTCGCCGCCTCCGTGGGCATTGGCACCTTGTCGCTGACCATGGTGTTCCTGGTATGGCGCAGGCTGAGAAAGTCACGGTTCTCTCCGTTCTGACGGCGAGGCCAAGCCGGGCGAGCAGTACCGGGGCATTGGCCGGCACCGCCCGCGCAGAGGTCGGCGACCCCCGCCAGCACCGTATCCCTGAATCAGGGGCGGGTGCGCGCCTGCTCGGCCAGGTGGCGCACCGCCCAGTCGGTGTACTTGACCGCGTCCTGGCGACCATCGCCCGAGGGGATCCGGACTGACCGGCGGCAATGATTGCGTCTACACTGGACGCTGCTCCCACACCCTGCAGGAACCTCATGCGCAGCAGTTTCCGTCGGCTTTGGCCCGCTGTTGTAGTCGTCGTGGCGGCCCTGGCGGCCTGGCAGCTGTGGCGGCACTTCAACGACAGCGACGGCCCCGCCCACATCGCCAGCGGCAATGGCCGCATCGAGGCGACCGAGATCGATATCGCCACCAAGGCACCGGGCCGGGTGGCGGCAATCCTGGTCGACGAGGGCGACTTCGTGAATGCCGGTCAGCTGCTGGCACGCATGGACACCCAGGCCCTGCAGGCCCAGTTGCGCGAGGCCCAGGCCGGGCTGGCGCGCGCCCACATCGGGGTGGAGATCGCGCACAGCCTGATCGCCCAGCGCGACGCAGAGCTGGCGGCGGCGAGCGCCCTGATCGCCCAGCGCGAGGCGGAGCGCCGCGCCGCCCAGGCGCGCTTCACGCGTACCGAAAATCTTGCCGCCCGGGACGCCATCTCGCAGCAGACCCTGGACGACGACCGCGCCCGCCTGGAAGGCGCGCGCGCCGCTGTGGCCGCGGCCCGGGCGCAGCGGGCGGCGGCGCAAGCCACGCTGGGCACCGCGCGCGCCCAGGTGGTGTCCGCCGAGGCCGAGGTCGAGGCGGTGAGCGCCACCATCGAGCGGATTGCCACCGATATCGCCGACGGCGAACTCGAGTCGCCGCGCGACGGGCGCGTGCAATACCTGGTCGCCCAGCCCGGCGAGGTGCTGGCGGCGGGCGGCGTCGCCCTCAACCTGGTCGATCTCACCGATGTCTACATGACCTTCTTCCTGCCGACGGAACAGGCCGGCCGGGTGGCGCTGGGCGCCGAGGTCCGCCTGGTGCTCGACGCCCTGCCCCAGCACGTGATGCCGGCCCGCGCCACCTTCGTCGCCGACGTCGCCCAGTTCACGCCCAAGACCGTGGAGACCGCCGAAGAGCGCCAGAAACTGATGTTCCGCATCAAGGCGCGGATCGACCCGGCGCTGCTGCGCAAGCACCTCCGCCAGGTCAAGACCGGAGTGCCGGGGATGGCCTATGTGCGGCTCGATCCCGACATCGCCTGGCCCGAGGAGCTGGCGGTTACTCTCCAGCCATGAACACCGCACCGGTCGCCCGGCTGCGCGCCGTGCGCCTCGACTACGGCAAGGTCCGGGCCCTGGACGATATCGACCTGGAAGTGCCCGCCGGGCAACTGGTCGGCCTGATCGGCCCCGACGGGGTGGGCAAGTCGAGCCTGCTGGCGCTGGTCGCCGGCGCCCGCGCGATCCAGATGGGGCAGGTGGACGTGCTGGGCGGCGATATGGCCGATGCCCGCCACCGCCGCGCGACCTGCCCGCGCATCGCCTACATGCCGCAGGGCCTGGGCAGAAATCTCTATCCCACGCTGTCGATCCGGGAGAACCTCGACTTCTTCGGCCGCCTGTTCGGACACGACGGCGGCGAACGGAGGCGGCGCATCGAGGTGCTGACACAGGCCACCGGACTCCAGCCGTTTCTCGACCGCCCGGCCGGCAAGCTCTCGGGCGGCATGAAGCAGAAGCTCGGGCTGTGCTGTGCGCTGATCCACGATCCCGACCTGCTGATCCTGGACGAGCCCACCACCGGCGTGGATCCGTTATCGCGGCGTCAGTTCTGGGAGTTGATCGCCGGCATCCGCCGGACCCGTCCCGACCTGAGCGTGCTGGTGGCCACCGCCTACATGGAAGAAGCAGCACGCTTCGACTGGCTGGCGGCCCTGGACGCCGGCCGGGTGCTGGCCACCGGCAGCCCGCAGAACCTCCTGGAGCACACGGGTGCGGCGACCCTGGAAGAGGCCTTCATCCGCCTGCTGCCGGAGGACAAGCGCCGGGGTTATCGGCCGGTGGAGATTCCGCCGCGGCCGCAAGACGATGGCGATACCGCGATCGAGGCCGAAGACCTGACCATGCGCTTCGGCGAGTTCACCGCGGTCGATCATGTGAACCTGCGTGTCCCACGGGGCGAGATCTTTGGTTTTCTCGGCTCCAACGGCTGCGGCAAGACCACCACCATGAAGATGCTCACCGGCCTGCTGCCGCCGAGCGAAGGCCGGGCCTGGCTGTTCGGGCAGGAAGTGGACCCGCACGACCTGGCGACCCGCCGCCGCGTCGGCTATATGTCGCAGTTCTTCTCGCTCTACACCGAGCTGACGGTGCGGCAGAACCTGGCGCTGCATGCGCGGCTGTTCCAGGTGCCCGCTGCCGAGATTGCAGGGCGGGTGGACGAAATGGTGCAGCGCTTTGATCTGGCCGCGGTGGTGGACAGTCTGCCGGGCCGGCTGCCCCTCGGCATCCGCCAGCGTCTGTCGCTGGCAGTCGCCATGATCCACAAGCCCGAGATGCTGATCCTCGACGAGCCCACCTCGGGTGTCGACCCGGTGGCGCGCGATGCCTTCTGGCGCATGCTGGTCGAGCTGTCGCGCCGCGACGGAGTGACCATCTTCATCTCCACCCACTTCATGAACGAGGCCGAGCGCTGCGACCGCATCTCGCTGATGCACGCCGGCCGGGTGCTGGTCACCGACGCGCCGGCGGCGCTGGTCGAACAGCTGGGCGCGGAGAATCTGGAAGCGGCCTTCATTCACTACCTGGAACAGGCCGCGGCGGAAACGCGAAATGACGCCCCGCCAGCGGAGGCGGCGCCCCTCGCCAGCGGGGCGCCGGCCCACCGTGCCCAGCCGCGCGGCTGGCGGCGCCTGTTCGACCCGCGGCGCATGGCCAGCCATGCCCGGCGCGAGACGCTCGAACTGCTGCGCGATCCGATCCGCCTGACGCTGGCGCTGGTGGGCAGCGCCATCCTGATGTTGGTGATGGGCTACGGCATCAGTCTGGACGTCGAGGATCTCAGCTTCGCCGTGCTCGACCGCGACCAGACCACGGTCAGCCGCGACTACACCCTCAACCTGGCCGGCTCGCGGTACTTCATCGAGCGGGCGCCCATCGCCGACTACGCCGAACTCGACCGGCGCATGCGCTCGGGCGAGCTGAGCCTGACGATCGAGATCCCCTCCGGCTTCGCGCGCGACCTCGCCCGTGGCCAACCGGTGGCGATCGGCGCCTGGATCGACGGCGCCATGCCGACCCGCGCCGAGACCGTGCGCGGCTATGTGCAGGGCATGCATGCCCACTGGCTGGCCACCAAGGCACGCGAGGCCGGTTACGGCGACCTCCTGACCGGCCTGATCAACATCGAAACCCGCTTCCGCTACAACCCGGACGTCAAGAGCCTGGTGGCCATGGTGCCGGCGATGATCCCGCTGTTGCTGATGATGATTCCGGCCATGCTCGCGGCGCTCAGCGTGGTGCGCGAGAAGGAGCTGGGCTCGATCACCAATTTCTATGTGACGCCCACCACGCGCCTCGAATTCCTGCTCGGCAAGCAACTGCCCTATCTGGCGCTGTCGTTTCTGAGCTTTCTGCTGCTCACGCTGCTGGCGGTGGCCGTCTTCCGGGTGCCGCTCGAGGGCAGCTTCCTGACGCTGGCGGCCGGGGCGCTGCTCTACGTGGGTGCCGCCACCGCCGTCGGTTTGCTGATTTCCAGCTTCATGCGCAGCCAGATCGCGGCGATCTTCGGCACCGCGGTGCTCAGTATCCTGCCGGCAGTGAGCTTCTCCGGCATGATCGACCCGGTGTCGTCCCTGGAAGGGATAGGCCGGCTGATCGGCGAGGTCTATCCGACCACCCATTTCCTGACCATCGCCCGCGGCACCTTCTCAAAGGCCCTCAACTTCTCCGACCTGCATGCCGCCTTCGTGCCCCTGGCGCTGGCGGGGCCCCTGCTGCTCGGCCTCGCCGCCGTGTTGCTCAAGAAGCAGGAGCGCTAGAGGGATGGTCTGCAAAACTACTGCGCGTGCGGCTGGGGAAGCGCTTTGTCCGGCGCTTCCCGTCCGGGGCAGGATGCCCCGGCGTGAATCGAGCACGAAGTGCTTGATTCACGGAGCCCGGAGCGGGCGTGTACCGCGCCGTGGCGAGCTGAAAAATGCCACGGAAGGCATTTTTCAGCGTTTCCCTGGCAGGGTCCGGCGGTGCTCGAAATGCTCATGTATTGGCACATACACTGCGCTTTCTGCGCTCCGGCGGCCGGCGCCATCCACCCGCTCGCTACGTTTTTCAGGCCATCCCTAGACCATGCGTCCTGCCAATATTTTCCATCTCGGTGTCAAGGAGCTGCGCAGCCTGGCCCGCGACCCGATCATGCTGGTGCTGATCGTCTACGCCTTCAGTATCGGCGTCTACGCCGCGGCCACGGCCATGCCGCAGACCCTCAACAAGGCGCCGATCGCCATCGTCGACGAGGACCGCTCGCCGCTGTCCTGGCGCATCGTCAGCGCCTTCTACCCCCCCTACTTCCTGCCGCCCCATCTCATCGGCCAGGCCGAGATGGACGCGCGCCTGGACGCCGGCCTCGACACTTTCGCCCTCGACATCCCACCCGATTTCCAGCGCGATCTACTGGCCGGGCGCCGGCCGACGATCCAGCTCAATGTGGACGCCACGCGCATGAGTCAGGCCTTCGCCGGCAGCGGCTATATCCAGACCATCGTGAACGGCGAGGTGCGCGCCTTCGCGCAGCGCTATCGCGAGGTGCCGGAGCTCCCGGTCGATCTGGCGCTGCGGGCGCGCTTCAATCCGCAGCTCGAAAAATCCTGGTTCGGCGCCATCATGGAGGTCATCAACAACGTGACCATGCTCTCCATTGTGCTCACCGGCGCGGCGCTGATCCGCGAGCGCGAGCACGGCACGGTCGAGCACCTGCTGGTCATGCCGGTCACTCCCCTGGAGATCATGGCGAGCAAGGTGTGGGCCATGGGGCTGGTCGTGCTGGTCGCCACCGCCCTGGCCCTGGCGGTGGTGGTACAGGGCTGGCTCGCGGTGCCGATCGAGGGCTCGCTCGCGCTGTTCCTGGCCGGCGCGGCGTTGCATCTGTTCGCCACCACTTCCATGGGCATTTTTCTGGGCACGCTCGCGCGCTCGATGCCTCAATTCGGGCTATTGATGATCCTGGTGCTGCTGCCACTGCAGATGCTCTCCGGTGGCACCACGCCGCGCGAGAGCATGCCGGAGCTCGCCCAGTTGGTGATGCTCGCCGCGCCCAACACCCACTTTGTGATACTCGCCCAGGGGATTCTCTACCGCGACGCCGGATTCGGCATCCTGTGGCCGCAATTCCTCGCCATCGCCGCCATCGGCTCGGTGCTGTTCGCGCTGGCGCTGGCGCGCTTCCGGCGCAGTCTCGCCACCATGGCCTGAACACTCGCACGCCGGCGCGCCCCTGCGCCTCTCACTGCCGTTGTACTCCGCTGTCACCCGGGCTTCAGTGCCCCGGGGCCGGGTGCCGCAGCCGCGCCATGCTCGCCTGCATCACCCTGTCGGTCCAGGCGATGCCCAGTGCCGACACGATGAAGGCCATGTGAATGATGGTCTGCCACATCACTCCCGCCTCGGTGGTGTTGGTACAGCGGGTGCCGGGCTCGGCGACCGAACACAGCGGCAGGGCGCCCAGGGATCCGGCCTCGATGAAAGTCTTGAGCAGGTGGATCGAGGAAATACCGATGATAGCCATCGCCAGCTTCACCTTGAGCACCGAGGCGTTGACGTGCGACAGCCACTCCGGCTGGTCCGGATGGCCCTCCAGGCCCAGCCGGGAGACGAAGGTCTCGTAGCCACCGACGATCACCATCACCAGCAGGTTGGAGATCATCACCACGTCGATCAACGCCAGCACGATCAACATGACCTGCTGCTCGTTGAGCGCCATGGCGCCGTAGACCAGGTGCCAGAGCTCCTTGATGAACAGGATCACATAGACGCCCTGGGCGGCGATCAGGCCGAGATACAAAGGTAATTGCAGCCACCGTGAGGAAAAGATCAGCGACGGCAGGGGGCCCAGGCGGAGGTTGGGTTCGGTGGACATGGAGAAGATGCTCCAGGATACGGCAGGAACGCGCGGCGAATGCTAGAGCAGGCACGGGCCGCTGTAAACGGATAGCCTTGTCCAATATGAAGTGAGTCTGGAGGGAGGCGGCTGATTCCAATATGAAATGAGTCTGGAGCTGGCGCGAGGTCCGTTCATGATGGGGAGATGAAA
>JGI25317J35169_1000063_pt1 | contig 138448 bp, 129 predicted proteins | sample AutmiccommunBRH5_FD_35169 | JGI IMG/M metagenome (IMG submission 35169) | reverse complement strand
GTGTGCCCCGCCCTTGCAGCGCACTTCGCCTCAGCTATTCTTCGAAGACGAAGATGGGCCGGCTATAGGTCATGTTCAGCGCATCGATATTGACCAGCGGCAGGAAATCCTCGCCGAGATAGGCAATCGCTATGTCCATTTCGGTGGCATCCTGAACCCTGCTGGTGCCGGCTTGGGTGACGGTAACCTGCAATTGGTCAGTCTCGAGCAGATAGGGCGCGCCAACCGCAATGCTGCGCGCGATCGCCTCTATCTCGATCGGCGAGACCTGATTCTCCTTCTGGTATTCGATCATCACGCGGCGCGCAGTATCGGAAGCGATCGAACGCAGCGAATTGTAGTTCTGCATGTAGATCGCGACATGAAAGACGCCGATCGTGGCAACGATGAGGACCGGCGCCAACAGCGCAAACTCGATAATGGTCGAGCCGCGCGCGTCGCGCAGGAATCGATTGAGGCGTGCCCTGATCGTCATGACAGCATCACAGTTCGAACAACATTGTAATTGATCGTCTCACCGATGCCGAATTCGGTCCAGACCGGCGTATAGCTGTCAGACATCCGCAGGCGGACATAATTGCTCACCACATCGTCCACACCGCAGCTCTCTTTTGTGCTGACGAGCGTCTCGCTGTCGTTGCAGCGATAGAACCTCGTCACCGTGATCTGCTCTTCGCTCAGGCCAACCGATTGTGCCAGGATCGCCTTGATCTTGTCTGCATCGGTCGCGGCACCGGTTGCTGCGGCGACAGCGATGATCTCTGCCTCCGCAGCGGCGGATTGCAGTTCATACTGGCGCGAAACGACCATGCTCGCCTCGAAAGTGCCAAACGACATCAGGATCAGCAACGGCAGCACGAGCGCCGTTTCGATCGCCATCGAACCCTGCGCGCTCGCGCGAAGATTGCCAATGAGGTTGCGCCAGCGGGAGATCATGCGACCATCCTCACCTTGCCACTGCTCGAACCGACCTCAGTCGCTTCATTCACCGGGCATAGCGTTTCGAGCTTGGCGCCGCCCTTGATATCGATGCGATAGGCCGAAACCAGAAGGCACTGCGAGCTGACGTCGGCGGTGCCGTTGATCGTCAACGTGCCGGAAGGCATGTAGATCAGTCCTTCGATCAGCGAGTTCGAGTTGCCGTTCATGATATGGCCGGGGCTGGGCGGATCGTTCTCGCGGTCTTCGAAGATCAGCATCCCCGCATAACGATCGACCATGTCCGGGTATCCGGCGTTGATCACATCGTTTGCGGTCATGGGTGACAGGCGGATCGAATTGTCGTTGCCATTACCGCCCAGCTTCACCCGCGCGCCGTTTTTCAGCACGAACATCACGCCGGTTCCCGTGACATTGTAGTTGGCGGAAAGATCCAGTTCGCCCCCGTCGATCACATAGACGCCCGATGCAAGCACCGTGGTGCAGGAAACCACAAGCGAGGAATAGGTGCCCGGCAGCAGCGAAGCCTGCCTGTTCGGGCCCTTGCCGGTGCAGTTATAGGTGCGGGGTGTATCGTTCGTCGGCGGCTCCAGATCGGAGTATATATCCGTTAGTCCCGAGGCATCCTCAACCACCAGGTGTTTGAGTTCTTCAGGAGCATCAACCTTGCCGCAAGCAACGATGATATCAGTCTCGACCGTTGCCGATCCGTCGACGCTAATGGCATCTTCGCTGCAGGAAAGCGCGGCGATGCCGCATTGCGCCTTGACCGACGCATTGCCGCCGATGATCGTCCCTTCGCCGTCCTTGGCGAGTGAGACGAGGCAGGCGCTGAAGTGGCCGCCTTCGGCGAAGGTGGCCTGGGCCGAAGCGGTTACGGTCACCCCATTACCCGTCAGAAAGCTTGAAAAGGGCAGTGTTCGGGTCGCGCTTGCCCGTACCAGCACACTGTTGTTGCTGCCGCCGGCGAAACTTGCCAGTGTGATCACGGGTTCCGATGCAAAATCAGAAATCACCACGAGATTGGCATCATATTCCTGTTTCGCGCGCTTTTCGTAGAAACCAGCCGAATCATCATTGGTGAGCGCCCATGCGCCAGCATAGGCGGCCTGGTCGACAGCCTGCTGCAGTTCGCGCTTCCACAGGTACCATTGCGCGGTATCGACAGCCAGGCCCGCACCGCCAATAAGGGCAGGGGTTCCCATCGCCACAAGAAGTACGGCGTTTCCGCGGGTATTTTTCCGCAGCTTCTGGAACAGCTTTTTCACTCTCATCATCGACGTACAACCTCGATTAAACCGGCCAGTCGCATGCACACTGACCGCAATCTTGTGACGTTAGTGCCCGAAATGAGTTAATGACTTTCTAAGGTTTGGCAGAAATTCCTACAAAACGTAGACTTATCCTGAATATTTAGTTGACGCCGCAGGCTGACAACGGGGTAACGCGAGCGATGCTGACAGAAGATCACGAGGCCCTGCCTCCCGATCAGCGCCTTGCGCTGTCTTATACAAGGCCTGATTTGCGGCCCGCGTTGGCCAGTTTCTTCGCGCTGGACCGCCGGTTTGGGCAGATCGTGGCCAAGACCAGCGAGCCGGTGATGGGGCAGATGCGGCTCGCCTGGTGGCGCGAACAGCTTGAAAAGCCGGTTGGCGATCGACCTGCGGGTGATTTTCTGCTCGACGCGGTCAGTCAATATTGGGCTGGTCAGGAAGAGGGGATGGTTTCGCTGGTCGATGGGTGGGAGGAATTGCTGGTGGTCGACAATTTGACGCACGCTGAGGCCAAACGTTTCTGCTCCAACCGCGCCCGCCCCCTTGCGCTGTTAGCTGCGCGTTGCGGCAGCGGGGCGGGTGTACGTGCACAGGCGGCGGGTGAACGCTGGGCCGCGGCCGACGCTGCGGTGCATGTCAGCAGCGATGAGGAACGCGAAGTTCTGCTTGCAACCGGGCTGGGCCGGACTTCAGGGAAGGGCGGCATTCCGCGGAGCATGCGCGGGCTGGCGGTGCTCGAAGCGCTGGCGCTGCGCTCAATGCGGCGCGGAGGCAGGCCACTGATGGATGGGCGAAGTGCTGCGTTGATCGCATTGCGGGCGGGATTGCTAGGGCGCTGAAAAACGGTATCCTGCCGCGTGTGGCAGGAGGGTCGTATGTCGCGCATATTATTGGGACTTTTTCTGGGTCTCGCGCTTGCAAGCGTGGGGCTTTACTGGTGGGAGGGGCGCGCACAAGTCGAGGAGAAAGCGCCGCCACCGCCCAGTCCCGAACAGGTTGGCCCCTCGCCGGATGAATTACCGATCACCAACCCTGGCGACATGCAGGGCCCGGTGCCGCCGGAAGCGACCGAATTGACTCGTGAGCAGCGCCGCTTCTTCCGTTATGATCGCAATCGCGACCGGGTTATCACCCGCAACGAAATGCTCTCCACCCGCAGCGACGGGTTTCGCAGCCTCGACAAGGACGGCAACAACCTGCTGACCTTCGAGGAATGGGCGGTGACTACGGCAGAGCGTTTTGAAGGCGCCGATGCTGATGGGGACGGAAAACTGACACCAAAGGAGTTCGCTACAACCGCCCCCAAACCGGGAGCGAAAAAGGCATCTTGCCGGTGCTGACAGCTACTGGCGCGCCCGTTCAGGCGGGGGCTAGCTCCGATAAGCTGGCCAGCCACTCGCCGAAATCCTGCTTGGCACGGCTTGTATAGGCTTCCTTGCGCTGCTTCTTCTTCACTTCATGCAGCGGTGGGAACAGCCCGAAATTGACGTTCATGGGCTGGAATGTATCGGCCTCCGCGTCGCCCGTGATATGGCTCAATAGCGCGCCGATTGCCGTGGTGCGGGGCAGGGGCGGGCATTGGCGACCGGCAAGCTCGAATGCAGCCATCATCCCCGCAATCAGCCCCACCGCACTCGATTCGACATAGCCTTCGCATCCCGTCACTTGCCCCGCGAAGCGGATATGCGGCGCGTTTCGCAATCGCAATTGCCGATCGAGCACCAGCGGCGAATTGAGAAAGGTGTTGCGATGCAGCCCGCCAAGCCGCGCGAACTCGGCATTTTCCAGACCCGGAATGGTGCGGAACAATTCGAGCTGAGCGCCATATTTGAGCTTGGTCTGGAAGCCGACCATGTTCCACAGCGTGCCCAGCTTGTTGTCTTGCCTCAGTTGAACCACGGCATAGGGCCAGCAGCCCTGCGGGTGCTCCTCCGTAGTGTCATAGGGGTTATCCAGCCCGACCCCCTTCATCGGCCCGTAGCGCAGCGTTTCGACCCCGCGCGCCGCCATGACCTCGATCGGCATGCACCCATCGAAATAGGGAGTGTCCTTTTCCCACTCACGAAACTCTGTCTTCTCGCCATCGATAAGCCCTTGATAGAAAGCGAGATATTGCTCTTTTGTCATCGGGCAATTGATGTAATCGCCCCCCTCGTTCGAGGCCGCAGTGCGTTTGTTCCAGCGCGACTGGATCCAGCATTTTGACATGTCGATGCTGTCGCGGTGGACGATGGGGGCGATGGCATCGAAAAATGCCAGCCGCTCCTGTCCGGTAGCGGCAACGATACTGTCCGCCAGCTCCTGGGCGGTAAGCGGCCCGGTGCTGACAATCGTCATTCCCGCGTCGGGCAGGCGGTCGATCCGCTCGCGCACAATTGTGACATTGGGATGCTCTGCCAGCGTGCGGGTGACTTCGTGCGAGAATACATCGCGGTCGACCGCCATCGCGCTGCCAGCGGGCACACGTGCCATCTCGCCCGCGCGCATGATCAGTGAATCGAGCCGCCGCATCTCGTGGTGCAGCAGGCCGACGGCGTTCCTCTCGTCATCATCGCTGCGGAAACTGTTGGAGCAGACCAGCTCGGCGAGGCCATCGGTCTGGTGAGCGGGTGTCAATTCTCCCGTACCGCGCATCTCTGAGAGGCGCACCTTGAAACCGCGCCTTGCCAGCTGCCACGCGGCTTCGCTTCCGGCCAGGCCGCCGCCGATGATATGCACGTCATGAGTATCTGGTTGGGTCATTACAGGCTGCACCTAGAGCTTGCCGATGCCATTCTTCAAGTCCAAGAGTGCCTCCAAAGGGGGGAATCCATGCCCAAACGCGCTCTTATCGAACATCGGCCCTGGCTGCTCGCCAGCATTATCGCGGCAGTTGCGTTCTATTTCCTGCGTGACAATCCGCTGGGCGAAGTGTGGCTGATAATGATCAAGGGCCTCGCGGTCGGCTGCCTGGCGTTTTACGCGATACGGCGGGCGACGGGGCCTGACGCCGCGATCATTGCTGCGGTGATGATGTTCGGGGCGCTGGGCGACATGGGCATCGAGTTCGATTTCGGGCTTGGCGGCGGGCTGTTCTTCATCGGACATGTGCTGGCGATCTGGCTTTACCTGCGCAATCCGCGCGAGCACCGCTCGCCCAGCCAGAAGGCACTGGCAGTCGTGCTGCTGCTGGGCACGCCGGCGATCAGCTGGCTCTTGAGCCATGACTGGGCGGTAACGCTTTACGGGCTGGCACTGGGCGGCATGGCATCGACTGCCTGGATGAGCCACTTTCCGCGCTATCGCGTGGGGATTGGGGCTGTGCTGTTCGTCGTCTCGGACTGGCTGATCTTCAGCCGGATGGGCCCGTTCGATCTAGGCGTGCTGCCGCATTACCTGATCTGGCCGCTCTATTTTGCCGGGCAGTTCATGATCGCAACTGGTGTGGTGCAGACCCTGCGCCACGAACTGGCTGACGAAGACGATTAGAGCCAGCAGTTTGGGAATGCTGTTTACGGGTCTGTAGGTCTGGGGTCATCACCCCAGACCTACAGATTATGTGCTGACACCCGGATGGTCGCTCTACAAATTAGCGATGGAAGTTGGTTGTCATTCGGGCGGGGGAATCAGGCGATCGATGCGATAGACCACATCGTTGCCGGCGACGATTGGTGCACCGACTATTCGCGGCGCTTCATTGCCTTGCCCAATCGTGATGGTCGTGCCGTCCCGGTACAATGTGATTGGCGCGACGCCCATTGTAGCCAGCTCCACCGATCCATCCTCGTCCGACAAGCCTTTTTCGAGATCCGAAGCAAGGACATAGCCAGGCGCTATATGCTGCCGTAGAACTGCGATCAGTTGCGGGCGATTCTCCGTGTTTTCAATAGCTTGGCGCTCAGCCGCATCGAGAGAGTTCCATGCATCATCAACCGGTAGAAATACGGTGTAACTTCCTTCCCCGTCGAGCGCGGCCCCTAGCTGGGCTGCGCCGATAAGTCTGGTTGATATTGACAGGTCAGCATCATTGCCAATGGCCGTTGTTACCATTTCGCTGTTGGCGATTGGATCGACACTCTCATTGTCAGCTGCTTGCCTGTCATTGTCCTGGCAAGCGCCAAGCATGGCGGCAAGCGCAATGACGATCGACAATTTCTGGATTGCCGGGCGACGAGATTTGTTACCGTGTGCCATCAGACGGCCAATTCGATGATTTGACGGACAAGCTGCGTTGTCGGATCAATTTGGTAAACGTAGCCATCATTATAGCGGTAATAGTTCGCCTCGTCGTCGGAATATCGATCTCGGTAACTGTAAGGTACATTATAAACTTCGTATCCCGGCGGCGCTGGCGAGCCTACGTTCCAATTGTCGCCAGTCAATAAACCGGCGATGGAACTGATTCTCTGGGTCTCAGGATTTACCCTGAAAATCGCGCCATCTGCATACCGAACGCCGCTGTTTGCACCCGATCCATAGTAGCGCTCATAATAAGGCGAAACCTGGTAATCAGTGAAACTCTGGGGCCACGCATTGCCGGTGAATAGCGCCCCGCCAAGTAGCGGCACGATGCCCTGTACGAGGCTTGTCGCCGGATCGATGCGATATGCAAAACCTTGGTCGTAACGCCAGTCATCGCTGCGATTTCTGCTGAACAGGTTTGAATAGCGGTCCCAACGTGTCCCCTCACCAAACTTGTGTGCTTGACCGGGGGGTAGGCAGCCGTTGTCCTTCTTCGCAAGCCCTGGAGGACAACCCTGGAAGCTTGGTTCGGGCCTGATGTAGCGGCCGTCCGCTATGGTACGCCTCGGGAAATTCTCAATGCGCCCATCTTGACGGCGCGAATTAGTTACAGCCCTGTCATTGTTGTGGCCGGCCTTGTTGCCGGATCGAGCGGGTTGATTTGCGACGTCCGGTGTACGCGCCTTGGCCTTGTTCTGCGCCTTGTTCTGGGCCTTGTCAGCGCGGTTGGCCGCTGCACCCGGGCCGCCCTTGTTGTCGGCTGGTTTGCTTTTCTCGCTACCCTGTTTGTCATTCCCGTTGTTCTGTGCTTGCGCAGGGAGTGCCAATGGAAGGCTAAGCAGTGCAATTCCGGCTAGAAGTATTTTGTTTCGCATATCAATGCTCCTCGACACAATTAAACGCCGCATGCATGAAATTGTTCCGCGAAACTAAGAATATCGGTGCCCAGGTTCTGGCTGGCAAGACCCGCGTTGCTTTGCACAGCCTCACAAAGAGCGTGGGCGCAGTCAGGGCCCTGTCGCGCCGCGTGGCTAGGATGGAGCGGGAAGGGAAGCCGAGGCCGTCGCCCTTCGTGTTTATGTTCGGATCGTTCGACATGTTCGAAGAAGTGACGGTGCTGCCTGAGATCGAAGCAGGACACCTCTCGCGCGCCGACATGGTTGATGTGGTCGCCGCTCTTCGAAGCTGGGAAAGCGATGGCACTTGGGGTCGACCGCCCTAAGCCAATGTCTAATTACGGGTGGAAAGAAGGCGTCACTCGTAATTGAAATTAATCCTGCTGACCTTCGGAAATAGCCAAGCCATTACCATGTAATCCAAGAGGAAGAGGGGAGAGATCGCAATCGTAGGCGACGGCAGCCAGTCGCCTCCAAAAGTGTAAATTGCCACTATATGGACTAAAGAATAGAAACCTATGGTCGCCCAAAATCTAATGTCTCTACATGCTTCGCGATAGGCGTATGCCGTAACGCCAATGACTGCACTCGAAAGTCCCGCCAGAAAAGACGAATCGACATCAAGGCCTGCCATAGCGAGTCCGACCCAAACAACGAACATCAGTGGCAATAGCCACAGCAAATCCCGGCGGACCAAGGTTTGAAAGCGGAATTGAGATTCGGACATCCTGCGGCTTTAGTCTGCGACGTCCTTATCCGCAAAAGAAGCGTGATAAGACATTCAGTTGCAAAGACGGCAGTGGCTAGAAATACGCTAGAGCGGACACGCAAGCACAGCGCAGGCGTAACTTGATTGGTTACTAAATAGCTGTTTTTCAACATGAAAAATGGTGGACGCACTAGGGCTCGAACCTAGGACCCGCTGATTAAGAGCTGGCCTTAAGCTCTTGGTATTTCGATGTAATTCGTTGCATCTTGTTGCTCGGGGCACCAAATTTTGCGGTCTTACACCTTGCAACGTGTAGCAGATCGATGCGCTCTGTAGCAGCCAAAAGCAAGCTTCTGTTGCCCCATTGCTGCCCCATTGGAAGCGCGTAATTTCGTTAAGTCGAATTTCTGAGAAATATCACACGGCAGTTTGTGCGACATTTGCGTCTTAGAGTCGGTTCTAGCGACCGGCGGGNGTGTAGCAGCGCTAAATCAGACGCCCCTGACCTCCGGATGTGCTCCTCCGTTTCGCTTGCCGCTGCTTGAATTTCCATGGTGGCTCGGGATGGTCCATTGCCCAAAGCCCACGCCGATTGCGCTTGGCGTCTTCCTGTGCAGCGAAATACTCCTCCTCGCGTTCGAAGGTGTATCGCTCGATCACCCAAGCCCAGCCATTCACGATCATCTCAAGTTCGATATTGCGGGTAACAGAGCGAGCCTGTTTCACTATCCCAGCGCCACAGGTACCGTTCAGGTAGTAATCGATCCTGCCTGTCTCCATTTGGTCGGTAAGAAAAGCCATGCATAGCAGCCGTTTGTAGGGATCAACGGGCATATATCCGGTTGATTCCTTGCCGATCGGATCCAAGCGAAGCGTCTTGTGGGAAATGAGGTTAGTTAGGAATTCCTTGGACTCTTTTCCGAACTGCTGGTCGATTTCCGGGGCATCGATGAAAGCAAATCGGAATGGGACTCGCTCAATCCATGTCTCGCGATGCGGGTGCCAGACTTTCGCAAGAAAGCCGTCACCATCAAACACCTTCCCGACAACCACCTTTAGAACTTCGCCGGGTTGCGCTGGAGGGGGCTCGTCCGGCACTATAATCATGCGAAGTCTTTCACCTCATCTCAGGGTTAAGGGCGTTTGAGATAAAGTGCCGTAGTTCGATTTATTGGGCAATGCGGCGTGAACCATTGCGCTGCTTTAAGCTGGAAGACTAAACATAGTGCATGACATCCGGATGTGAGGTGCAATGAATGGCGAAAACGTGGATTGCAGTCGGGTTGCTTGCGATCGGCACCTCGACCCCCGCATATGCAGCTGAATATCTTACCTCGGTCACCAGCGAAGTGTTTCAGGCGCAGGGTTCACCTAGGGAAATTGCAGCGCGAGCCAACACCTGCATAGCTGTGCACCTGTCTAGTGGAAGTGCCGACGACCCGCTCATCATCAGCACAGATCTTGATGGCGGGATGATCGTCGCACGCAACTCGATCGAGTATGGCAGTCTACCTCGATGGAAGATTCGAAGCCGCTTCACCTTTGAAGCACGCGAAGGTCGCTTCCGGATTGAGCAAACCAGTCTTGAGCGATTCAATACCAACATGCTGACCGGCGAAGATGCATGGGGACGGATCGGCAAATGGTCTGGTTCGCGATGGAAGGAAGTTCAGCGGAAATTCGAGGAATCCGCCAACACTGTTGCGCAGTGCGTCATCAATGGCTCCGCCCGCGAGGACTGGTAGGAATTGCAGGACAGAGTATTCTGACGTGTTCCGTCCGTCATCGGGAATTCCTTTGAGATCGGCGGAAATCCATGATTATTGAGGTGCCGTTGAAAGGAACGGCACATGCGAAAAGCACTCAGCGTGAAGGCAATCAATGCCTTTAAGCCTCAGAGCAAGCGATACGAAGTCCATGATGTTTTATGCCCGGGGTTTAGCCTCCGCGTCTTTCCTTCCGGCAGGAAAGTCTACACCGTCAAATATCGATATGGCGTGAAACAGCGCCGCCTGCCTCTTGGCGTTCATCCCCGAATTTCTCTCCAAGAAGCGCGTGCAAAAGCCATTGAGGCGCTTCGCTTGGTGGATGATGGGATCGACCCCGCCGCGCGCCGTCGTCAGCTTGGAATGACGGTCGAGGCTATTTGTGGTGATTTCATCCGCCAGTATGCTCGCCCCCGCAATCGCAGTTGGAAAGAAGCTGAGCGCATCCTTCAACGCGAGTTCGTTGCGGTGCATGGCCAACGCGACATTCGCGAAATCAAGCGGCACGACATCCTTGAACTAATGGACGGTGCCATTGAACGCGGCGCGGCTTATCAGGCGAACCGCATCCACTCGAACCTGCGCAAACTTTTCAATTGGTGTTTGGAGCGCGGGATTATCGACACATCGCCCGTTCTAGGCACCAAACCGCCGACGAGAGAGCAAGCGCGCGACCGAGTGCTGACCGACGATGAAATTCGCGCAGTGCTCCATGTCTGCGCCAAGGACGCATATCCCTTCCGCCAATTCGTGCCCTTACTGCTGGCGACCGCACAACGGCGCGGCGAGGTGTCGCAGATGAAGTGGAGTCAACTCGACCTTGATGCCAAGCAATGGGTTATCCCGGCTGAGCTCTCGAAGAACGGCAAACCGCACGTTGTCCCGCTGAACGATTTTGCGCTGCGGTTGCTGGCCGAGGTCCCACGTTTTACCGATTGCGATTGGGTATTCACCACCACGCGGCGATCACCAATCAGTGGGTTCAGCAAGGCCCTGCGACATATCCATGCCGAGTCCGAGACCACAGCGTGGCGATACCATGACCTCCGGCGAACTGCAGCATCGGGCATGGCGAGGGCAGGGATTGCACCGCATGTTGTCGAGAAAGTGTTGAACCACATTTCGGGCACGATTTCCGGGGTGGCCGCTGTATATAATCGTTACGGCTATGATGCTGAGCGGCGAGAGGCGCTGGACAAATGGGGGACCTTTCTTGAAGACCTCGAAGAGTGATGGACCGGTCAATCTTATCGATCCCTTTGAGAAACTGGGACGACGCATGGTTCGAGGTTGGTCTCCAGCCCATGTTTCGGCAGCACTTCCCGGCCAAAGAGCCAACCACTCACGCAAGGTCCATACCGAAGCGTGGAAAACACTGTTTGAGTTGTCGCGGTATGCTCGCGAAGGCACTTTGCCACTGTTTGCATGCGACCGCATTGAAGCCTCGGAACGAATTTCCCCCTCGCTGGTGTGGTTGATTTACCCCCTATATCCGACTTCTAAGCAACCGTCCCGAGGGCGTGGCCTGGTCGAGTTGGTTGACGGTGAGATGATCGAGGCCGTTGCTGACATCACCAGCTTCAAGCGTGTCTATGAGGCAGATCACGTTCCTTTGGCGCCGATGGGGCGACCGCTGAAGTTTCCAGACTACTTTTTCGCGGCCAAGGCATTTTGGCAAGCAAACCCAGGATTGGTGAAGACCGGAGTGGTCATTGAGCATATCCGAAACCTTGAACCTCAGCTTCACCAAGCGGTGCCCAGTTCGACGCGCTATCGGCTTGTAGACGAGGCCCGAGTGGCTGCACGCAAAATCGCCTGACTTTTGAGAATTTTGTAACAGAGAGAATTGTGGTGCACCGCTGCGCGCCGCGCTTAGTGGAAAGGCTCTTTCAAGCAGAAAGGGCTCTTATGAATGACCAATACAATTCTGATCGATCACGCCGAACTGAGAAAACGCGGCGTAAAACTTCACAATTCGACGCTGCTAAGGCTCGAAGCAAAAGGCCTGTGGCCCAAAAGGGTGAAGATAGGCGCAAAGACCCATTGGCTGGCCGAGGAGGTGGACGAGTTCATCAAGAGATTGAAGGTGGAACGGTAGTCATAGCGTTCATCCAACCGATGGAGGACCCGGAAACCGGGCGTAATTGGGAACGCGTATTCCTCTTTGGAGTCGAAACGCCTGAGGACATTGAGGCCGCTGAGGCATGGTTGGAAGAACATTACCCAGATAGCAAGGAGGGCGGACAATGAGCGCCGAAACCTTGCGATTCAAGCTAGATCGAAGCGCCAACGTTCTAAGCATGATGGAGTGGTTCGCGGGTGAAGGCGTTCGTGTCTTTCCCGTTCACGGGATCGTCAATGGCGAATGCGCCTGTGGAACCGTGAAATGCAAAGACATCGGTAAGCATCCCATCGGATGGCTGGTTCCGCATGGCGTCAAGGATGCGACGACCGACCGTAAAACCATCAGGAAATGGCATCGTAAGCATCCCGAGATGAACTATGGCGTGGCTACCGAAGGGCTGACGGTTATCGATTGCGACAGCAAGGAGGCGCTGCGAAAATTCCGTAACGAGCATAACCCACCGCCGACATTTACCGTGAAGACCGCGCGCGGCTTTCACTTTTATTTTCGGGGAGAAATGCCCGCCCGGAACGGGGCCCAGGTCAAACTGGATGTGAAGAGGGGTTCTGGTTGTTATGTCGTCGGACCGGGATCGCTTCACGAGTTCGGCGTGGTCTACGCGGTCTGGGAAGACCTGCCGATCGGTGATTTGCCGCAAAAAATCGCGGACATCACCGAACGCACTGACGTTGCGCGCGAAGCGGGCGGCGGCGGGCCAATGCCGGTCGGCATGCGCAATTCGACGCTGACCCAGTTTGCGGGCTACATGCGCGCTAAAGGTGTGCCTCAATCCGCAATCATGGAGGCATTGAAAGCGCTCAACAGAACAATGTCCGAAAGTCCGCTGCCGGATCGCGAGGTGCGGCAAATCGCCCGCAGCATGTCGCGTTATCCAGTCAAGCCATTGCCCAGCATTCGACCATTTGCGGAGGTGCCCGATGAGAAGCTGGAATGGCTTTGGTATCCCTACATTTGTCTTGGCACTCTAGGGTTGCTCGATGGCGATCCGGGTGACGGCAAAAGTCAGTTCGCATTCTGGCTCGTATCGGAGGTCAGCCGAGGCCGAGCTCTGCCCAATGGCAAGACGATGCCGCCCGCCAACTGCTTTTTGTTCAACTTTGAGGACTTAGCCGGTGGGGTAATCAAGCCGAGGTTGGAGGCGAACGGGGCCGATCTTGACCGTGTGTTTATCCAGACCCGGACGTTCAAGCTCACTCCTGAGCTGGCAGATTGGCTGGATGGCGAAATCGGCCGCGTTGATGCCCGATTAGTGATCCTTGATCCGATACAGGCGTTCATTACCGGCGACGTGGATGCCAGCAACAATGTCGATGTCCGCGAGTTTATGGAGCGGCTTAAGGACATTGCCGAACGCCGCCGCTGCGCGATCATCGTGGTGCGGCATTTCGGTAAGGGTCAGCACGACAAAGCCATGAAGAAGGGGATCGGGGCGACCGACTTTGTAGGCATATCCCGCAACCAGTTTGGCTTAGCCCGGCGGCGGGATGATGTGCGTGGGTTCATCGTGTTCCACATGAAGACCAACTTCGAGCGTGGAGACGCGATGCTTTTCACCATGGGCGATGCAGATGGCCGGAAGGGTCAACAGCCGAAGATCGGCTTTGATCGGTTCGAGAAAATCGATGTGGACGCTTTCTTTTCCGAAAAGCCATCGACCAGAGGGCCAGAGCAAGACGAGCGGGAAGTAGCCAAACAATTTCTGTTAGATGAGCTGACGGACGGCCCTAAGCCGGCGTCCAGACTAAAGTCGAAGGCTGAGGCTCGCGCGATTAGTGCATCCACCCTTGACCGGGCGCGGAAGGAGCTCGGCATTATTACCGCAAAAGAGGGTAAGATTTGGTTCTGGATGCTTCCGCCAGCGTGACCCAACTTTTCAAGTTTCCAAGTTTTCATCACCGGGGTGGGGGGAAGCGATATGTCGATCGCCCCAGACGCTTTTCATGACGTGCCGGTCATTGAAAACGTGAAAACCGGAAAAGTTGGATCGAGGCAGGCGAGGGGAGGCGCCAGTTGCCCGATGCGCCCCCTCGTCAGACACTCGGCGTGGCGGAAAGGGCTTTCCGGGCTTCTTCCAGCGCATTTGAACCCGGTGCCCATGACCAAGGTTGCCGCGCGACGTGTTCCTTGCCCAAGGTCGGGTAAAGCTTGGTCTGCTTCGCGGCGAGGCGCAGCAGCATTCGAGCATCGCGCGCGGACATCTTCATCTCACGCGCGAGTTGGTCGAGCGTGACCATTTCAACATTGGGCTTGGCGGCCTTATCATCGGTATTCGCAGCGTTCGGTTTTGCGGTAGTGTTCATGTCGGTCATCTCCTTTGGTTGGGACCGACATTTCCATTAAGATGGGTTTGGAAGGCGTGTCAGGCGAAATCCTAGAAACCCTCTCGATGAGGGGCTAGCTCGCTTCCTTCGATAAGGCTGCCGCAGCCCAAATCTTGCGCCGCCGTCGTTCTCGCAGCTTAATCTTGTCCTTCAAGGGGCGGTCCTTGAGGATGCGATTACACGGCGGATGGCAAAGGACTAGGTTCTCAAGCGTGCCCGGACCGCCACGGCAAACAGGTATGAGATGCTCCACACTCCAAGCCCATGACGAGTTCGGTTGCGCATGGAAATCCATGTGCTTGCCGCACAACCAGCAAAGATCACCATCCCGGGCGCGCAAGCGATCAACCTTGCTCAGATTATCAGGCGCGGACATTCGGCTGGCTTAGATTGCATCGGTTTCGAAATGTTTATTAGGCACGTGGCGGGACCCGCTGATTTTGAATCAGATGGTCGCAACCCGAAAAAGCGCGGAAATTCGCTTCTCGGAACCTCTTTCAGGAATCACCGGGTATCCGTGGGGAACCAGACCTCCCAAACTGTGCCAAATCCTACGGCGCTATCGCCTCGCAAGGGTAAAAACGAACTAGGTTCAGGTGTTAAACAATGTCGCCGACCATTGTTCGCAGTCGATCTCGATAAATCTCGACGGCTTCGCATTGTGCGGCTCGAAGATTTTGCATCTTCGACCAGCGATTGCGACCACGCGGACGGGAATAGCGAGCGTCACCGTCAATCTGTCTATGAATTTTGCGAACCTTGCGACGTGCGCGGGATAAGTCACTCTCGCTCTGGCTAGCATACGTAATTTTGTGGGCCTTACGCGATGCGAAGATGCCATCGACTAAGAAAAGTTGCTCGCACCGTGTGCCATTGAGTGGACAGAGAAAGTAGCAACGATACCCACCGAATTGGCATGGAACGCATTCAATCGCCGCGCGCTGATCGGGAACATCACCGGTAATTCGTATCGCTGCGTCGTCAGCATCGCTCAAATCGACAAATAGACGAACCTCAACAGTGTTTAGGTCCTGATTTCGCCAACGTAACGTGTCATACGTGCATTCACCATGTCGAAGCAGGCTAGCGCGCTTCAATACGCGTAGGTCGACGACCGGGAACTGTTCGACATAGCCACGATTGGCCGTGCGTTTTCTTCCGGAGTCGGTTCCGCCCATGCTGGCCTCTCTCTGACTTTGATGCTGGGCGATTATACGAAATACTCTGGCGAAGATCAGGTAAAACCCCGGCTATACAGCTTTCTATTGAGTGCCAGCACGCACTGTCCCATACAGCTTGGTGATGCCGCCACGCACGGCATTGGGGCGTAGTAACCCCGAACCACAGCGGTTGGACTGCCCGAAGCAGTCCGACACATCCTTGACCCTATGGTCGGGAAGCCTACGACGTATGTCCAGAGCTTCCCAGCCTAAAGGTCGTAGGGACCGGCTGTGTTCGGTTTACTAACTCCCCGATCACCAAGGATCAGGTGTGAAGTCGAAAAGCGGGGGCGTACCGCCATCGACCACCAAAGGTGATTGGCTTGAGCAGATATTTGTTGCGTTTCGTAGTTTTCGCGGCGGCGCTCATGACCGGAAGTTGCGGCAACGCAGCAACTCCAAGCGAGAATCTAGAGGTCGACGTGCCATCAGGGACAGAGCACCCTGGATACGGGCGGATCAAACTTGGCGCATCGCTTGAAGAGACACTTAGGATCGTAGGGGACACATATTACCAACCCGAAGATATTTCAGCCTGCCTGATGAACATGCCTGCACAGGGATGTACCCTAATCTGGAACAACTGGGCCGTGCCATATGAGAGGCGAAATGGTGTCCCCTACAGACTGAACCTGACGTTTGATCAGTGGGGCAAACTCACTGCTATACATCTTACTTTCTCTCGTCGGGAGAATGATATTACTCGCGCACAGTGCCTTGAAATTCACCGCCGAACACTTGATTGGCTAACGGAGGCATACGGCCCGTTGAAAGGCCTCGGTACCGAAAATTTAAGCGATCCCGAGTTTATGGTGACAAGGAGCAGCTCTCACGGCCCCGACGATGATAGAATGGCGGATGTGTTTCTCGTTTCGCATTTCTTGAGGGGGGGCTGTGATGTGAATGTCTCCTTCACGGAAGCGCCTGCAATCAAACTGTAGAAGTACGTGCGGTCAATAATCGCAGTGACTGTAAACCTGTCTACACTCCGCCGGCCGGAAGCTGCCCAATGTCGGTCACAACGCGGTAATCGACGCCCAGCGCATCGCGGAAATGTTTGCGTCCGCACAGAACCTTGCGGCGCTCATCCGGACGAAGGTCGGGCAGATGGGTTGTGCCTTTGGTTTCCCGGACAAGGTATAGATGTTCCTGCCCGCCATCGTCGAACACGATAGCCCAGTCCGGGTTATAGGCACCAATCGGCGTTGGCACTTGAAACCATGCAGGTAGCTTTACATACAGCTTGATGCGATCATCCTTTTCCAACGCTTCAGCGAATGGCCGTTCAATGGTCTCGGAATCGACGACGACACCTTCATAGATATGCGTTCCCCCGGAACCGTCCTTGCACACGCTTCGGACCACATTGTCTGCGAAGGCGTCAATTAGGTCATCAAACTGGCGCTGCTCGTACCAAGTGCCGTCGCGTTCATACTGGATGCCGTCCACAAGCTGATCGGCCAGCCGGGTCTTGATCACCGTCACCAGCGTCGCCGCAAATTCCTGCGGATTGGCCAGCACGCGTTCCGGGGCAGGCAACTTTTTGAGGATAGCCAAAATGGTTCTGCGCCCAATCCGCATCGGCGGGGTGGTCGATTCCATCAGATTTTCGACCACAGCTATTACGTTTGGCAATGGGAAGCGGCCCTCAAGGTCGATGGCCACGCTGGCATCGGCGGTGCGGATGGCCTCGAACACATCTTCATCAGCTTCCGTCCGCACCTTAGCGACTTGCACGACAACACGGGGGCGGCGCACTTCAACATCGGCCATGTCTGCCGCCACATCGTCGATCAGCTTTGCGCTGTCGATGGAGACGGCATAACGGGTCCGGTGGCTGATTTTGTCCCAGAGTTCCTTGAACTCCGGTTTCAGCAAATGCCCCTTCCGCAAGGCGAGTGATACCCGCTTGCGGGCATTGCCGGGCTTGGGCGGCACACCGTCCTTGCCATATTCCTTTTCGATCTCACCTTGCAGCCCGCCCACGAAGCGTTCGTAACTTTCGCTGGCGGCGATGGTCAGCACGTTGACTCGTTCGTCAGTGATCCGCTCCCCGGTTGAGGCATCGACTGGCAGGCGCACCCCGCGCCCCACTTGTTGGCGGCGTTCGGTTTCACTGCCCACTTCGCGCAGTGTGCAAATCTGGAAGACGTTGGGGTTGTCCCATCCTTCCTTCAGGGCGGAGTGCGAGAAAATGAAGGCCACCGGTTCGTCAAAAGAAAGCAGGCGCTCCTTGTCTCGCATAATCAGGTCATATTCACGCGCTTGTGCTTCGCGCTCATCCTTCGTCGTCGGGGCGGGCTTGTCATAAACAGTGACTTCGCCTTTTTTGTTGACCTTCGAAGCGAAGTAAGATGCCTGCACGTCTAGCGCGCTAAGTTCCCGCCATTCTGGATAGGCCTGCTTGGCCTCGTCAAAAGCCTTAATGAACAGGGCGCGGACCAGCCCGTCATCTGACCGGAAGCTGGCCACCGAATCAATGAAGAACAGCGACAGCACCTTCACGTTAAAGCCCATGTCGCGAATGCGCTTCTGCTTGCGGAAATGCTGTTCGATGGTGAAGCGGATTTGCGCTTCGATCACGGCTTCACGTTGGCTGCCCGTTTCACCGCCCACGGCGATTTCGACATTGTTGGTGAAGCGCACATAGTGGTCGCTGATCTCAGCAACCTCGAAGCCCTCATAGTCAGTGCGCTTCGTCTTTGCAGCCAGATCATTGCCGGGTTTCAGCTTGATCGCCTTGCGCGCCACCTTGCCGCCCGCTGCCTGCACATCGACGGTAACAGTTGCGGTCAGCGTCCGCTTTGCCGCTTCTGTCCCTTCCAGCCTGATGAACGGCAGATTGGCATTTTCTTCCTCAATCGCCGCGCCCACTTCCAGCCGCTTCACCAGCCCTTGTCGGTATGCATCGAACGGCGTCAGCCGATAGATCACATTGTAGGGGTTGCGATGTGTGGCGCTGTAACGTAGCGCTAACAGCGGATTGAGCGCCGCCAAGGCTGCAATGCCGCCCTCGCTTTCCATGTTCTGCGGCTCATCGAGTATCGGCACCGGGCGCACCGCTTGTAGCAGGTGGATCGGCGGCGTGTTACCTTCGTTTGCTTTGTGGATAACGTTTGATTCGTTGCGGAATGACTGGATCGTCATCACCATTACTTCGACCGCGTTGGACACGGCAAAGGCGCGCACCTGCCCCGGTTGCCCGGCATAAACCGAGGGATGATAGGGTGGCAGACCGGGAATGGCGGCGAAGTGCTTGCGCGTCTGAGCAATCGTCTTGAGCACGCCTTCCCGAACGGCGACAGACGGCACGACGATGACGAATTTGGTCAGGCCATAGCGGCTGGCCAGAGTCAGGATCGCGCGGAGATAGACATAGGTTTTGCCCGTCCCCGTCTCCATTTCCACGGAGAAGTTGGGGAAGCGCACATCGCCTGCGCCTTCATACAGTTCCACGCTCTGTTCGATGCACGCCAGCGCATCGTCATGCGGCAGGCCGCGTTCCGCCTGCACCGCGCGGAGATTGCTCAGCAATTGGCCATCGTCCAGATCCAGCCGATTTGGCACAACGGTTGAGCCGGCAGCGGGAATTAGCGGCGCGCCGATATGGCCCTGCCCATCGAGCAGGCCGATCACCGACGCGATGGCGTCGAGCTGATATTGCTGGGTGGCGTCGAAACGAAACTCCATCGCGTCACAGCACCTTCAGGCGGCATTGCAGCGCAAGGTTGGCCGCAACCGTATCGGTGAGTGCGGTATCACGGCAGACGAACAGGTCATCCTTAGTCAGTCCCAGCGGCTTGGCGTCGGTCAGGTCGATATGATCGGCAAGGCAGATGGTGAAGGCGCGGCCAGATTTTGCATCGCTGACCCGCCAGCATTTATTCGGGGTTGCCAACTCCGCCACCGAAGAAGTCAGCGGAAAGCCCTCCCGCAAGGCGACTTCCCAGATGACATCGTCCGCCTTCCAGCCGGGAACCAGCGTATCGGCGAAGGCCTCCATCTGCTTGAGGTAGCTTTCAGGCGTCTTGTCCTCCACACCCGTCCAGCGCCGGACGTTCGAAGCGCTCAATCGGAAAGCGCGAAAGCCCTGATTGCTAGCGGCAATATCGGGAAGCGCCAGAACCCGACGCAACCGTTCACGGGTGACTTGAGTGATCCTTTCCCAGCCCTTGGCGAGCGCAGCTTTGCCAGTCCGTTCCTTGGGGTTTACTGCTTCAGGCAATTGCACGCCAACATAGCGAGCACCAGCCATACCGCTAGCTACAAGGCGGATGACAGCTTCACCGCTAGAACCAGAGCCAGCAAAGAAATCCATGATGATTGGGTCGTCATCATTCGTCGCCATATAACTGAATAGCTTTGCTAATTCTTCATGGTCTTTGGGATTGTCGAATACCTTTGCACCCATCAATTCGCGTAAATATTTTACAGAAACTTGCGATTGTTTGTAGAAATATGTGCCGCGCACTTGTGTTGCCAGTCCCTCAACCTCATCCTGATCTTCATTGTCATCTTCATCGATCGAGTCGTCCTCGGAACTAAGTTCGGCAGCGATAGGTCGGATATGTGCCTTGCGAAATGGCGGCTCAGTATGGTCTTGACGAAACTCCACTAGACCAAGTTCAATTTGACGCTGCATCTCCTCTGGGTCTGAATATATCCAACCGCGCTCAGGAACTTTGCAGGGCTTTTTCGTGACGGGGTGGATCACGTCATAAGTTGGACCATCACCGCCCGGCCAAGAAATATCGCGGTCACGCCATGGACCATTGGCGTCAACGCGCTTGTATCGGCTCCATTTCTTCGAAGGGTGCTTCTTCGGCAGTTCGCTGAACCATTGCGTCAGTTCCGCTTCAATCACTTTGTCTGAATCTGCACCGTCTCCGTGTGCATCGCGCAGCCGAACATATTCGTCCCAAATCTCCTTCGCGCCCGGCTTTTCCTCTCGCCAGATCGTCTTGGCTTCCTTCAACGCCAGCAGTGAGCGGGCATAGACGAACACATATTCGTGGCCGACTGAAAGTAGCTTGGCGTCGTTCTTGCGACCCTTTTCCCAAACCATCTGCGCGATGAAGTTTTCAGCGCCGAACACGTCATCGCACAGCAGCCGCAAATTGGCCGCCTCGGCATCGTTGATGCTGATGAGAATGACGCCATCCTCTTTGAGCATCTGCCGCGCCATCGACAGGCGCGGATACATCATCGACAGCCAGTTTGAATGGAAGCGCCCCGCCTTTTCTGGCGCGCTGGTGGTCATGTCGCCGCTCTCGGTCATCTGCCCGGTCTGGATCAGATAGGCGGTGAGCGGGTCTGCGAAGTCATCGTGGTAGATGAAGTCATTGCCGGTATTGTAGGGCGGATCAATGTAGATCAGCTTCACCCGCCCGAAATAGCTTTTGTAGAGGAGCTTGAGCACCTCAAGATTTTCGCCCTCGATGAACACATGCTGCGCCGTGTCGAAGTTGACGCTTTCGCCCTCGTCAGGGGCCAAGGTTGAGGCAGACGGCGCTTGCAACATGGCAATGGCGGCGCGCTTGCCCGGCCATGTCAGCCCATAGCGTTCCGGCCCATTATCCACGGGCAGGCCAACCAGTTCCGCCAGCCGGTCAAGGTTGATCGCTCCATCTGAAAATACCTCAGGCGCGACGTCCATAAGGCGCGCGATTAGTTCTTCACGCTGGTCCGGGGTCGTTGAATCAATGCGGTTATATCGGGTCATGGCCCCTACTTGCCGGAAGGGCCGGAACGCGGCAAGAACTGTTGGCCCGGCAGGGGAGGTCCTAGCTGCTTTGGACGGCCATAGCTCGCGTTAGGCCTACAAGGGCAGGTGAAGCAAACTATACACAATTACTTGCGTTCTAATTGATTGATCTCGCCGGGTCTTGACACTGCAGCCGTGTTTCCCATTTGTTCGCCCATGATATGATTGGAGTAGGAATATGTCGGAAACGAAGAATGTCTTTATCAGCCATGTCCATAAGGACGATCATGGGCTGCAGAAGCTTAAGGATCTGCTCGCCCCTAAGGGCATGGACATTAGGGATTCATCGATCCACACGGGCAAATTCAATAACGCGACGGACCCCGCTTACATTAAATCCCAAATTCTTGCGCCAGCCATCAATTGGGCTGGCGTTTTCATTTGCTATGTCACCCCCGACACCAAAAATAGCGATTGGGTGAACTGGGAAATTGAGTACGCGGCTAAACAGGGCAAACGCATTGTCGGCATTTGGGAGCACGGAGAGAAAGAGTGCGACCTTCCCGAAGCACTTGAAGAATATGCCGACGCGATGGTGGGATGGAATGGTGAGGCCATCATTGACGCGATAAATGGCGCGGACACGTGGGAGAAGCCGGATGGCGGCCCGTGTGCCCCGGTGCCGCTGAAGCGGCATCCCTGCTAATGCCTAGCGTGTTCTCCTACGTCGTCAGGTACGACAGCGGTTTCGCACCCAATCCGTTTTACGGATATGCCACGCTCGCGACTTGCAAGCCAGACATTCGTAGTAGCGCAAACGTGGGCGATTGGGTAGTTGGCAGCGGGAGTAATGATCGTTTTATTCGTCGCGGCGGCTATCTGGTACATGCGATGCGCATAACCGAAATTCTCACCTTTGACCAATATTCTGCTGATCCCCGATTCGAACGCAAGAAACCTTATCGGACAGGTAGCCGTAAGCAGAGTTGCGGTGACAACATCTATTTTCGTGCCGATCTGGGATCAGCATGGCAACAACGCGATTCTTTCCATTCCCGCCCTAATGGCGAATCTAATCCTGATCACATTCGCCGCGATACGGGCGTTAACAGAGTTCTAGTTAGCGAAGATTTCGTCTATTTTGGTGGAGAGGGGCCACCTTTCCCTGATGATTTGATCTCAGCTGACGGTAGACAAATATGTAAAAAGGGCATTGGTCGATCGCGCTTCAATGATGAAATAGCATTTGAATTATTAGAAGGCTGGATACGAAGCTTGGGGGTCAGTGGATATCAGGGAGCGCCTTATGAGTGGCTCACGCTCCGCCGTTAAAGCCGACACTGGTCATAGCGCTTCTATTTCAATCGCGGATTATGTTGCTGGTGTTGCCGATACCGACGTTCTCGACCCGAACGATCTAAGCCCCATCCTGCAAGGCCTTTATGGCGAGGTTGGCGGGATTATGTCGACTGCCAAGAAGCATGTCCGGGAGGGCAAGGCTTATCCTGGTTTTGGCCGGGCCGCTGAGGAAGAGTTTGGAGATACACTTTGGTATCTTGCCGCATTATGCAGGCGGCTGGATATTTCTCTCAACGACCTTCTCGTTACTGCCGCGAATGGAAAAGGTTTTAGGGCTGAAGGGGTCGCCAGCGATGTCGGTTTGGGTGCCCTAGCGCAAGTGTGGACGCCTATCGTGGCCGCGCCGCTCGATGAAACCCTTTTTGGACTTGGGCGGGCTGCTGCAGCGTTATTGGGTGATGCTCGCCCAACAGAAAAGGAAATGCAGGTTTTTGCTGGTTGCTATTTGGAGGCGCTTCAGGCCTCTGGACTATCCTTCCCTAACATCGCGCACCGAAATCTCGAGAAGGCGAGAGGGGCATTCATCTCTCCACAGATTGATGAGTTGCCTGACTTCGACGCGGAATTTCTACTTGAGGAACAGTTGCCGCGCGAGTTCAGAATTCGCATCAGTCAACGCAAAAGTGGCAAAAGTTACCTACAATGGAATGGCGTGTTTATAGGTGATCCCCTTACAGACAATATCGCTGATCCAGACGGGTATCGGTTCCACGATGTTTTTCACTTCGCTTATGCCGCCATCCTTCACTGGTCGCCTGTTATTCGAGCCTTGATCAAACACAAACGCAAGAGTGTGGCGAAATACGATGAATCTCAGGATAGCGGTCGCGCAATAGTGGTCGAGGAGGGGCTAACGGCTTGGATATTCTCGAAAGCGAAGGAGTTGAACTTTTTTGAGGGTCAAAACCGCGTCTCGCTAGGCATTTTGAAGACTATCGGCGAGTTCGTGCAAGGCTATGAGGTGGAGGCCTGTCCGCTCAAGCTTTGGGAAAGAGCCATACTTGATGGATATTCGGTTTTCCGTCAGGTGCGGGAGGCAGAGGGAGGCTGGATCGTTGGCGATCGTGAGAGTAGGACAATTCGCTACGAGCCACTCGAGTCGATGGATTGAACTTGCACCCTTTCGTCAAAGCCGTTGCCGACCTTAGATTTGAGAATTGTTTCAACCCATATGTTGATCGATGCGAGATTTATGATCGGCAAGATGCGCCGCTTCAGCGAGCGCAGGCATTATCGGCTATAGTAGAAAGAGCTGCGAAGACAGACATTGAAAGTATCTGGATCGGACGCGACCTTGGCTATCGGGGTGGCAGGCGAACGGGACTCGCTCTGACCGATGAGGTGAATGCTGGCGCCCACACGAGCCGCTGGGGCTTTGCAGGCGAGCGCCCCACTGTTGGGGCTGTGGTCGCCGAACGCACTGCCGCAATTATCTGGACGATGCTCGATCAAATTGACGCGCCAATCTTCCTCTGGAACGTTTTTCCGCTGCATCCACATGAATCAGACGAACCGTTCACTAATAGAACGCACAATTCGCGAGAGCGACGCGCAGGCGAGGAAATTCTGGCGTTCTTGATCGGCATGCTGCGCCCGCGTCGAATTTTTGCGATCGGCAATGACGCTGCGCATGCGGTTCGACGTATCGATCCTGGTCTTCCGGTGATCGCGGTTCGGCATCCGAGCTATGGTGGACAATCTCAGTTTGTGAAGCAGATTCGCACGGCCTACGCCCTGCAAGAGCGCGAGCCGATGCCATTGCTACTTTAGGCGTCCAATCGACCGGATTAGGGGGTATAATGAAACCTGCGATGAGGCGGTTCCTCGAGGACTTCCCAAGAGCGCTCAACGACGGTGTCGGTGCGGTCTTTGTGGGGGCTGGCACGTCGATGGCAGCCGGCTACCCATCGTGGGCTAATCTTCTCCATGACATTGGTGAGGAATTGGGTGTCAGCTCTCGGGACATCCATGATTTAGCCGCTTTAGCTCAATGGAGTATTCAAGAGAGTGGAAGTGAGACGCGCGTTCGCAACGTCATCAAGGAAAAGATCGGTGTGGCCTATGCAACACCATCGATCCTTGAAGTTATAGCTCGCCTCCCAATCGCACATATTTGGACCACTAATTACGATCGACTCATTGAGGGTGCATTCGCGGAAATTGATCGGCCATTGGATTCAATCTCCGGAGCTAACGATCTCGCGCTCAAGCCTACCCCCGGGGCGGTACGGCTTTACAAGATGCACGGGTCCGTAGATCGCCTTGACGACATTGTGATCTCGACCGACGACTACGAATTGTACCGCAAGAAGCGGGGTGCTTTTCTTCCTCTATTACAGGCGCACCTAACGAGCATGTCGATGCTTTTTGTGGGCCTCAGCTTGACCGACCCAAATATCCGTCACGTTCTCTCACTTATTCGTGAGGCCTTTACGGACGCGCCGCCAGAGCATTTTGCAATCGTCCGCCCTCCACAGGAAGGCGACTATGACTCGGAGGCGGAGTTTAAGGCCCGTCTTGCGCAGCATAACCTTTGGGCAAAGGATTTGCGTCGGTACGGATTAATCGCGGTTGAGATTGATGACTATGAACAAGTACCTGACTTGCTTCGTCAGATTGAACGGAGAGTCGCAGCGCGACGGATATGGGTGAGCGGTAGCTGGCCGATCGAAGATGGTGATATTGTCGCATCGGACATCTATAGGCTTTCTGAGGATGTTGGGCGATGGATAGGGCGTTCGGAGCGTGATCTTGTGAGTGGAGCCGGATTGCTCGTTGGCTCTGCAGTCATATCAGGCTTTCTTGAAGTTTTGCGACATGGGGGAGGCTGGGATCTGAACCGGCGTCTAATAGCAAGGCCTTTTCCGCAGCCTCTGGCTGGTGCCGAGCCCGATGCCGCCAAGTGGACGGAGCTTCGCAAAGAGCTCGCGCGGCAGGCCGGAGGAGTCATATTCATAGGGGGCGTGAAAAGAGAAGGGGACAAACTTGTTACCGCAGGGGGCGTTCTTGAAGAATATGAAAAGGCGCGAGCAGTGGGTGCATTTTTGTTACCAATCGGCAAAACCGGAGGAGCGGCACAAGAGATTGCAGAGATGCTGATCGGGTCGAACGTGGAGGCCACAGGGCCAAACGCGATGCGACCGACGGATGATGAACTCAAATTCCTATTGGATCCTGCAAATGAGCGGCATGATGTGCTGGCATGTATTGATGCAGTGATGACACGGCTTACCAAGTGATTGGCGCGAAGGTTACCTTAAGCAGGATCGCGAGCAAAAGGCGAAGTTTCGCGCTCTGATGCCCCATTGATGCCCCGCGCGTAGCGGTCATCCAAAGTTCGCATCTAAGTGATTGAAAAATGGTGGACGCACTAGGGCTCGAACCTAGGACCCGCTGATTAAGAGCTGAAATCAGAGGGTCCTTATGCTTCCGCATGCGTCCAAAAACGGCAGAACTCTGCGAATCATCGTCCGTATTGTTCTTGATATGTTCGCCAGTATCCACTACAAAAAGCTACCTAAGGTAGCAGGAACATATGGCGAACAAAGTTGGTTTGACAGATGCTCGGATCGCAGGTTTGAAAGCGCCTGCAAGCGGGCAAATTGAGGTCGCTGATGGCATCGTGACCGGTCTGCGGCTCCGAATGGGAGCGAGTGGCACCAAAACTTACATCTTGCGTAAGCGCGTTCAAGGTAAATGGTTGAACGTGACTATCGGGCGGCACGGCCCGAATTTCACTCTTGCCCACGCCCGTCGCAAGGCGCGGGATCTACTCGTCGACGTTGAGCAAGGCAAAAGCATCGCCAGAAAGCCGGGAGCGAAGAGGAAGGGATCGAAGGGTGTCGGCACTGTCGCTGAGCTATACGAGACATATCTGGCTCAACAGATCGTCGGCAAAAAGCGGAGCGCGAAAGAGTTCGATCGGGTTTTCCGCAAGTACATTGAACCTGAGCTAGGCGACCGCCTTGCCGATTCGATCACCCGAAGCGACGTCAGCCGCTTTGTCGAAAAGATTGCATTCGAGCGGGGCAAGGAGACCCTCACGATGGCGCGCATCGTTTATCGCCATCTCTCGACTTTCTACACTTGGGCACTCACCAGATTAGAGCATTTGCCAGCCAATCCGTGCCGGGACGCCTGGCGCCCAAAAAGGAGCGAGCCTCGCGACCGGGTGCTCAGCGATCGAGAGGTCGCTGCACTGTGGCAAGCCGCCGTCGAGGATGGCTATCCGTTTGGTCATCTTGTGCAGATGTTGATTCTCACAGCCCAGCGCCGGGGAGAGGTGCTCGACGCCACTAGCGACGAGTTCGACTTCAAGGGGAAAGTTTGGACAGTACCAGGAGACAGGGCGAAAAACGGCAAGGCAAACGTGGTGCCTTTATCCGCACAGTCCCTCGAGGTCGTCACGGACATCTTCGCGGCCGCCGGGATCGCGCCTGAAGACGCTCACAAGCAATCCCAAATTCTACTGGCATCAAAGGTCACCAGCACAAACAGTGTCAGTGGTCTGTCAAAGGCCTGGAAGCGGATAAGGGCAAGCGTGGACGAGAAACTCGGCTATGAAGCCGCTCATTTCACCATGCATGACATTCGCCGGACGGTGGCGACGGGACTGCAGAGGATTGGAATACCGCTGGTCGTTTCAGAGGCCGTTCTCAATCATCAGTCCGGCTCGGCAATGGCTGGTGTCGCCGGGGTCTATCATCGGCATCAGTACACGAATGAAAAACGCGAAGCTCTCGCGCTGTGGGGCAGGGAGGTTCTACTGCTCGTCGCTAAATATTCGCCGCAGGACAGTCAGGAAGAATGACTCTCCACCCCGAGCCAGTCGGCGCGTATCCGATCCATGCCCGCGACAAGGCCATCAACGGTCACTGTAGATCCGATGAAGTCCTCACCGACATCTTCTCCTTCGATAATCCAGACATCGTCAGCAACAGTAGTCAGAATCATTCCGCGCCTGCCACGGCTTAATGTCCCCGAGATGCGTATTCGACCCGCGCTCACAACGCCCCCCGTTCAAAAACGCCAATGGCGCAGCACTTCGCGCACATAGGCCGGCGTCTCGCCATTGCGAGGAATACCGCCGGCGCGCTCGACGGCACCTGGACCTGCGTTGTAGGCAGCGAGGGCCAGATGAACCACCCCGAACTTGTCCAGCATCTGGCGTAGGTATCGGGCCGCACCCAAGATGTTCGCCTTGGGGTCGAAGCGATTTGAAACGCCAAGGTCGCGCGCTGTCCCTGGCATCAATTGCCCCAAGCCTGCGGCCCCGGCCTTGCTGATGGCCAAGGGATTATATCGTGATTCCGTCCATACAAGAGCGTCGAGAAGGCCGCTTGGTAGCGAGTATTGAGCCTCAGCAGCGTAAACATGAGGAAGGTAGCTGGCCCGACGAAAGCCCGATGGCGCGCTGCTCGGGGGCTTTGGATATCGGTAGGGCAGATAGTTTCGACCTGCATCGGTAGCCGGCGGCTCGGACGAGCCCGCTGGAGGCATTCTCCAAATGCCGTGTTCGACGAGAAGAAAGCCATCGGTCCCTTCTGCGACGCGGAAGCCATCGGTCCTCGACTCCGATGCAACGGTCATCTGAGGGGACTCCAGTTCCTGCGCTTGAGCGGGGAGGGCGAACCCAAATCCTGCCGTTGCCACTGCGGCAACTGCCCATTTCAGTCTCATTCCCGAATCCTTTGTTGGTCGAATCGAGAAAGAACATATATAGAACATATCATGTAGGAAAATGAAACGTCAGCGACGCAGAGCGGAGGCTGCGCGGGTGGAGGCACGTTACGATGGAGATGCCCCCCATGAACCAACACCGATCATCCCAATTCCAAGGCATGCAGATGGAAACCCGCGCACGCAAGATAGTCGAGCAGCTGGGCGGCACCTGGTCGCGTTCGCGCGGGATGTGCTGCTGCCCGGCCCACGACGACCGCACTCCTTCGCTAAGCATCACGCTCGGGAAGCGTGCAATTCTTGTTCATTGCTTTGCCGGCTGCACGAACGAGGCGGTGATAGAAGCCATGGCCGGGCTCGGGATACGAATTGCGGACTTGTTCGATGGCACGAGTGGTCCGATCGTGGCCGAACCGCGCGAGGAAGTCGCCAATCGGAATGCGCTGAGGCTCTGGCGTGAGGCGTCGACCATCGCTGGCAGCCCCGCCGAGAAGTACCTCGTGTCCAGAGGCATCACGATTTCTTCGCCGGAGCTGCGTTTCCACCCGCGTATGCCGCTTGGGCCAAAGGGTGCTGTCCGGTTTCTACCCGCGATGGTCGCGGCCGTGCGCAGTGATGCCGGGATTCTGGCGCTGCACCGCTCCTTCCTCAATCTGGAAAAAAGCAGCTTGGCTTCATTTGATCAGCCCAGGCGTGCGTTAGGCAGTCCCGGTTCTGGCGCGGTGCGTTTCGCATACCCGGATGAGGGACGCCTTGGACTCGCAGAAGGAAACGAAACGGCCCTCTCAACGATGCAAATGTTCAATGTTCCCTGCTGGGCGACGCTGGGAAACGAACGCTTCGGCCAGGTCACAATCCCGGAATCGGTGCGCGAGCTGTATCTCTTTGTCGACAATGATGCGGGTGGGCGCCTTGCTGAAGAGCGCGCGCGAAATGCTTACGCTTGCGAAGGGCGGCTGATTGTCACCAGGCGTCCGCAGCAGACCGGCGATGATTGGAATGATGTGCTCATGCGCTCAGTCCGAGCTGCGGTCTGAATGTCGGTGAGAGGAAAGCGGGCTTGGGGCCTTGTGAGGCCCCCGGACGGATCCATCTGAACGGACACCCGGACAAACCCAGGGCCTCTTCAGGAGGTCTCTCATGTCACATGCAAATACCGCTTTCGCATTCTCCGATCCAGCCGAGCCGCAAGTGTTGGCAGCGGCGAGGGCGCTGGCCGCGCGGCTCGTTGCAGATCAAGCAATCTCACGGCTCACTGTGAATGCAACAATGGCCGATCACTTCGGCGGTAGCGACGCCGAAGGACGCTGGTCCGTACGCGATGCCCATGCCGCACTTGAATTGGCGCAGGTGCTTTTCCTGGCGCAGGCAACTGAATTTTCACCTGCGATGTCATCCAGCTTCGCCGCTGAGGCATTCACGCACCTCGAACGTCTGGTTCCGACCCAGTCCAACCGGAGCGATGAGCAGATCGAGTGGCAACAATTCGCAACGCCGCCCCGCCTGGCCTGGATGGCTGCAAAGGCATGCGCGATTTCTGCCGCTGAACTGGTTCTCGAACCGTCCGCCGGGACCGGGATGCTGGGCGTATGGGCAGCGAAGGCAGCTGCGCGTCTTGCTCTCAACGAGATTTCGCCGCTTCGCCGCGAATGCTTGGGCGCCGTGTTTCCGGAGGCGACAGTGACGGGATTTGACGGGGAACTGATCGACGAACTTCTCACGCCCGACGTGGGTCCTAGCGTGGTGCTGATGAACCCGCCCTATTCGCACGGTATCGAGAGGGGCCACGATAGTCGCACTGGCGATCGACACTTGCGTTCTGCCTGGAAGCGCCTTCTGCCCGGTGGCCGCCTGGTGGCAGTGATGCCCGAATGGTTCGAGCTTCCGAAGTTCCTTGCTGGGATTGCCGGTCCCCTCTCGTTGCGCCTCAACGCGACGATCGAGCGCGGTTTCGTCAAGCAGGGCACATCAATCTCTACCCGGCTCCTGGTTCTCGACAAGGCTGATGATGGTACCAGCCCGATCATCGCCCAGCCTGGAAACTTTGCCGAGCTTCATCTGCTGATCGATATGCTGCCTGACCGGGTAAGCCTGCCCGCCGAGCCCAGCATCGGCATCAAGCCAGCCTTGCCGCTTCGACTGGTGGCGAACAGGACAAAACCGGCTCCACTTAAGGTCCATCCAGCCGCTGCGGCGCCGTCGATACTGCCGCTTGAATTTACTCCGCTCGAAGCACCTGCGCCGATCGAAAGCCAGGTTGGGCATTATTTGCCTTACCGACCGAGCCGGATCTCAATTGCAAATGCGGTCTCCCACCCGACACCGCTGGTAGAATCCGTCGCGATGGGTTCGATAACCGCACCCGTGCCCGAAGTGGTGCCTCAGCTTCCCTCGAGTATCATTGCTGAAGGCATCTTATCCGCAGCGCAAGCCGAGACCCTGATCTATGCCGCAAGCGCCCATGCCCGCGATCTGCCGGGCCGGTTCGAGCCCGACGACAAGGGCTGCGCCCTCAAGGCGAGCGCCGAGGGGCGCGCCTACCGCATGGGCTACTTTCTTGGGGACGGAACTGGTGCAGGCAAAGGCCGGCAAGTCGCATCTGTCATCCTCGACCGGTGGGTGAGGGGTGAACGGCGCCACATATGGATTTCCAAGAACGAAGCTTTGCTCGAAGACGCCCGCCGCGACTGGAGCGCGCTCGGTGGCCTTCCCATCGACATCCAGCCGCTCGGCCAGTGGAAGCTCGGTGTCCCGATCGGGATGCGCGAGGGCATACTCTTCGTTACTTATCCGACACTGCGCTCGGGCCGCAGCGACGCGACCCGGCTCGAGCAGATCCTCGAATGGGCAGGGGAGGACTTCGACGGGCTCATCGTCTTTGACGAGGCCCATGCGATGGCCAACGCCGCTGGCGGGGAGGGCACACGTGGCAAGGTCAAGGGATCGGAGCAGGGCATCGCCGGTGTTCGTATCCAGAATCTGCTGCCACGCGCCCGCGTGCTCTACGCATCGGCGACCGGGGCATCCGACGTCAATAATCTCGCCTATGCGACCCGTCTTGGCCTGTGGGGTCCCGAGACGGCTTTTGCCAATCGCGAAGCCTTCGTCGCGGACATCCGCGATGGCGGTATCGCTGCAATGGAACTGGTCGCCCGTGATCTGAAGTCACTCGGACTGTATGCGGCGAGGGCACTTTCATTCGCCGGAGTCGAGTACGAGATTCTCGAGCATTGCCTGACCCCCGACCAGGTAGCGGTTTATGACGCCTATGCAGACGCCTGGGCAATCATTCATTCCAACCTGCGCGAGGCACTCGAGGCAACCCGGATCGTCGACACTGACAGTGGCGATACCCTGAATTCAGGCGCCAAATCGGCTGCGCTTTCGGTGTTTGAAGGCACCAAGCAGCGCTTCTTCGCGCAGCTCCTTCTATCGATGAAGCTGCCGAGCCTGCTGCCTGCGATTGATACGGCACTTGCCGACGGCAACGCTGTTGTAGTTCAACTCGTCTCGACCGCCGAAGCCATGCTCAACCGCCGCCTCGCTGATCTCTCCGATGCGGAACGTGAAGCACTCGAAATCGATCTCTCCCCCCGCGAATACGTGGTCGATTACCTCACCAAGAGCTTTCCCGTGCGGTTGATGTCCGTGTTTACGGACGAGAACGGCAATGCCCGGTCCGAACCGATGAGTGATGAGAACGGTGCTCCTGTTCTCTGCCGCTCGGCGCTTGCCGCGCGCGATCGCATGATCGAGCAGCTTTGTGCCTTACCGCCGATCGCGACGGCGCTCGATGCGATCATTGAACGGTTCGGTGTCGATCAGGTCGCCGAAGTCACGGGCCGTACTCGCCGCCTGATTGTCGGACGCGATGGACGCCAGGTGCTCCAGTCGCGTTCTCCGCGCGCCAATGTCGTCGAGACGCGAGATTTCATGGACGGAACCAAGCGAATTCTGGTCTTCTCCGATGCCGGTGGCACCGGCCGCAGTTATCATGCCGACCTCGCGGCAAAGAACCAGATGCGCCGGGTCCACTTTCTACTTGAGCCCGGCTGGCGGGCCGATGCCGCAATTCAAGGGCTTGGCCGTACCAACCGCACCAATCAGGCTTCTGCCCCGCTGTTCCGCCCGGTGACCACCGATGTGCGTGGCGAACGTCGGTTTATATCGACCATTGCGCGTCGGCTCGACAGCCTCGGTGCATTAACCAGAGGGCAGCGCCAGACTGGTGGGCAGAACCTCTTCGATCCTGCCGATAATCTCGAGAGTACTTACGCCAAGGAGGCGCTTCATCGCTGGTTCGGTCTGCTGTTCGCAGGCAAGCTCGAAGCCGTTACGCTCTCTCGGTTTGAGGAATTGAGCGGGCTCAGGGTCGAAGGGCCCGACGGCGGGATGGTCGATGACCTGCCAACCATCCAGCGCTGGCTCAATCGCATCCTCGCGTTGCCTATTGCTCTGCAAAACGGGATATTTGACGAGTTTCTCGGCCTCGTCGAAGCACGGATCGACGCAGCACGCCAGGCCGGCACGCTCGACATTGGGGTCGAGACCATTGCGGTAGAGCAATACGAGGTGCTGACCGACACGCTACTGCGCACCGATGCGCTGTCGGGTGCGACTACGCATCTCCTGGAACTCGAGATCGCCCGCGCGCTCAAGCCTTTGCGTCTCGAACGGCTGGAAGAGCTCTACGGCTTTTCAGGTTCGCGTCAGCAACTTCTGCGCAATGCGCGCTCAGGCCGGATCGGGCTGCTTGTCCCGGCGCGAAGTCTGCTCACCGACGAAGGTACGCGTGTGGCCCGCTTCGAGCTTGTCCGCCCCTTGAAGCACGGACACATCACAGCCGATCAACTCGAAGAGAGCAATTGGGAAACGGTGGATCCAACCGAATTTCGCCGCCTCTGGCAGGCGGAGGTCGATGACGCTGCCACAAATCACAAGCGTGAGCGACTGCATCTTGCAACGGGCCTGCTGCTTCCGGTGTGGGACAAACTCCCTTCCGACTATGTTCGCGTCAGCCGGATTTCGGCGCGAGACGGACGCTCGCTGTTAGGCCGGGAGGTTCCGCTCCATTGCGTGCCCGAACTATGCCAGGTGCTTGGTCTTGAAGACGAACATGCCTTCTCGGCAGAGCAAGTCGTCGATGCGGTGATCGGGACCGGGCGGCCGATGCAAATCAAGAGCCGCGAAGCGCTCACGCTCAAGCGCAGCCTCGTCAACGGCGCGCAGCGGCTCGAACTGGCAGGTTGGTCGGCGTCGCGCCTCGACTGGTACAAGGCACATGGGTGTTTCACCGAGATCATCCGTTATCAGACGCGGCTTTTCGTTCCGACCACGAACGCAGTGGCGGTCTTGGCGCGGCTTGCAATCTGATTTTGACGAACCTTGCCAAATGGCATTAAAATGCTATATGCTGCCATATGGAGAATAGTCATGCTGGCTTTGCAACCCGTTGATACCGTCCCCCACGCCTTTCGGCCCGACCCTGTAACCCAGGAGGAAGCAGCGGCGATGTTCCGCGCCGTGCTGAACCTGTTTGGGAAATGGGAAGTAACGGACGAACAGGCAGCGACTTTGCTCGACATGCCGGTTCGCTCCTACCGGCGGTGGAAGGCTGAGGGTGCGGGCCGTGTCTCGCGTGATGGTGCGGCGCGGCTCTCCAACCTGATGGGTATCCACAAGGCGCTGAGGATCATCTTTTCCGAAGCCCAACGTGGCTACGCCTGGATCAAGGCAGGCAACGCTGCCTTTGCCGGAGCGAGTGCACTCGACGTCATGCTTGGCGGCGAGCTGACTGATATCATGCGGGTGCGTCGTTATCTTGATGCCGAACGTGGTGCCTGGTGATCGATCCCAAGGCAATTCCGGTTGCCCAGGTCGAGTGGAAAGGTGCTGTACGGATTATCCGCAGTGCCTTTCCACCGATCGACCTGTTCGAAGATATCGCAGACCCCGCAGATTGGCCGCTGCTGATCTCTGCCGAGCAAAAAACCAATCCGCGCATTATGGCGACGATCGGCAATCTCGATCTGGTACCTGCTGACCGCCGGGTAGGGGGCAACGGCGCATCCTATCTGATGGCCCCGTTCACGCATGTCAGCACTGACCGACCAAGTCGCTTCACCGATGGGACCTACGGCGTCCTATACGCGGGAGATGCATTCGAAACTGCACTGTTCGAGACAATCCATCATCATGCTCGCTTCATGGCTCGCACTGTAGAAGCGCCAGGCTGGACCTCACAGTTCCGTGAGATTGTCCTTTCGGTGAGCGCCGATCTTCACGATCTCAGGAGCCTTGCCGCAGGCGATCCCGCGCTTGATCCCGACAACTATGCTGCATCGCAAGCCCTCGCTGTTGCGCTCAAAGGGGGCGGGGCCGAAGGTCTTGTCTATCCGAGCATCCGGCAACCGGGCGGTGAGTGTGTCGGCTTGTTCTACCCGGATTGTGCATCAGAGCCCATTCAGGGCCGTCACCTCGACTACCATTGGGACGGAACGGGCGTCGACCTGGTTCGAGACGCGGGAACAGGGGCGGTATTTCGAGTGGTGGATGCCGCGTAGACTGAAGGTCCAACGTCTGTTTTCTGCTGCGGTGATTCCGACAGTTTCGCACCCTATCTCAGTCATTCGACGACTCCTGACATGCTCTTGATAGCGGATGTCGAAATCATCGTCGCAAAGCGGCAGCAATTGGGGATATTGGGTGCTCTTCAGACTCAGGGACCACATCGCGATAAGCTGCCCATAGTTCAGGTGACGGAACTGTTCTGACGAACGTCGCCGTCGTCCAACGATTAAGACTGACCAGATCTGCCACTGGAATTGCGGAAGCGGTTTGTCGTTCAGGCGCAATTGGTCATAACCTGAGGGGCGCATCGGCACGTTTGGAACTTTTAAGCAGACAGGAATCTCAGCGGGCATAGCAGGAATGTACGCCTTCAAGCGGACGCTAAGCCGAACCGGCGCTCGTAAAACCAGGATTGAGCCTTTCGAAACCGTCCCCATGCAGCACTGTCGAGCGGTGATCGATGCCAAGCAGATCGAGATCGATCAGGCGGTGAACGGGGCCGCCATGTAGCAGACGCAGGATCTCCGAAACCGCTAATGCCGCGGCAACGGCTCCCACGAATGGTGCACCCACGGCCTTGCCGGCGAGTAGCGTCATGCCACAGCGGTCGAGGACGCCATCATTCATCAGGTTGGCATAGGCAGGCCGATCCTCGACCTTTTCTGCGGTCACCGCAGCCTTCCACAACTCGGCGGTCGGACGAGCCCCGGGAAGAGTGTGCAGGCGCATGGTTCGAAAATCACGATGGCCTCGGCCAAGGCCTGCTTCCACGATCATGTCGAAGCCGACCTGATCGAGCGCCCTGCGCCCTGCCGCGTTGTCGAGGCCACACAGCGCGATCGCCGGCTCGTCCGGGCGGCGCCTGAAATCGGCGTCGAACAGACGTTCCTGGAGCGAGGTCTGAAACCCGCGGCGCTCCGCCCAGCCCGCCATCGCGCGGGTCTTCTTCACCCCGATTAGGGTTGCGTCGGTGAGAATGGAGGTGCTCTCAGTCGAAGCCGTGATCGCGTCGAAATCCTGCAGCACCAGCATCACTTCGGCAGGCTCTGCGAAGGGTAAGAGGCCGAGCGCCCAGAGATAGGCCTGGCCCAGGTGCCCCAGGCCGATCAGCCAGAGCTGCGACGGCAGAAAGGTCAGCGCGGGTTCGGACGGATCGGCCGCGAGCCAGTCGATATCGCGAGATGGCCGCCACAACGACAGCCCGACCGCGCTGCGTCCAGCCACCTTGGCGCCGTTGACGTGCAGGAAGGCTTCATTGATCGCCAGCGCCGCCGCCAGCATCCCGGCCAAAGGGTTGGCCGGTCCAGCCTCGGGCGCGAGGTCGGCATGGGCGGGAACGATGCCGCCGCGCCAGCCCGCCGCTGCGGTGCGGATGGCGAAGCCGTCTCGACGCCCCAGCCTCGGGCCGATGACCACCATCGGCGCGTCCGAGCCGCCGCCAATCTCGCCCCCGAGCGCCTTGACCGCGTCGCCGAGCGTCGGCCCCAGTGGCGGAAGGGTGCTGACCGGAGCTTCAAGAGTCCCGACGACGGTGACGCCGCCTAGAAAAACGCGCCGCCCTAGTGCCACGGCTGTCAGCAGCGTCGCCTGTTCGACCGGATCGGCTGGATCGTCGGGCATGAAGGTGATGGCGAGGCGAAATCCCTGGAACAAGGCCTCGGCCTCGGCGACGGTCGCGGCGGCGCCGCTATCGATCGCCTGCTTGACCAGGCGGTGCAGTGAATCTGCGGAGACGATGGCAGTCATGGCGTTTCCTTAGAAACCGATGTGGAAGAAGGCGGTCCGATCGTCTCGGCCCACAGCCGCCCAGCGCTTGCCGCCCAGGTAGCGGTAGATGCCGATCGAGGCGCGGGGCTGCGGCGGGGCGGCGAAGTTCGGAAGAATCAGCGCTAGGTGGCCGGCGCGCGAGATCATCGGATGGTCGCGATCGGATTCGCTCTGACCGGCTCCGGCCGGATGGACGTGGATGTCAGCAACCACGCTCAGCGCGCGTTCCTTGCACATCGCCCAGAGCGCGCCGAAGTGACGCCCATCGAAACGCACGATCCCGGTGTCGAGGCAGTGCGGATCGAGATCGTCATAGAGGACGAAGTCGACGATCCGGCGCCGGCCGCCTTCCTGCCGCCCAAGCAAGAAGGCGCCGCTCTCGCGGCTGGCGCCGCGGCCACGCTGGCGGAGCGCGCGACACAGGCGCCACCAAGTCCACCAGGAACAGGACAGTTCATGCTGCGGCGCGAAGCGGCGGCGAATAATCGCGGCAATTGAGAAGTTCATGGACCAGCTCCAGATATTGGACGACACCGTCGGCGGGACGCCAAATTTTCGAGGGCATCTCGTGACGCCAGTTCTCGTGACCGGCGAAAGACTCGCGGTCGCACGGCAGATACAGTGCGCTGCCGTTTTTCCAGTCGGTGCGGAAAACCGCCGAGACACGGCCACCACGGCCCCGTGGCCAGAGGTCGAACGGCAGGATCTGGTCGGCAGCCATATCCCAGGGACCGCCGGTCGGCAGTGCCTGCGGAAAGCCGGCGCAGTTCAGGCGCAGCACGAACTCGCGGCCGTCCTTGGCGGTGACGCCGATGAAGGCGTGGGGCCAGCGGGTCTCGACCAGCCGCCAGCGGCCTTCGACTTGGCCGAGGCGGAACGTGGCGCGGGCCACGTCCGCTTCGAACGCGCGCTGATCGGGCCCGATCACCGCCGATCCTCACTCGCGCCGTTAACGCGCTCGTCAGCGACCAAGTCGAAGGCGAGCCCACAGGTCTTGCGGTTCGCCAGCACGCCGATGTGGGTGCCGGGCGCCGGTCGCTCGTGGGTGCCGGCGATCTGGAGGACGTGCTCGCCGGACTCCTCGTCGGTCATCCCGAACTTGCGCTCGGCCGCCCACCGCTTGACGCGCGCGACGGTCGCGCTGGGCGCGAACTTCCGGTCGATCGTCTCACCGTTGTAGGTGACCGCCACCGTGATGTGGCGGCAGTGGTGGAGGTGCAGCTTCAGGCCCTTGCCGCCAGCGCGGTCCTTCACCGTCTGGGCGTCGTCGAGCGGATCGTCCTCGTCTTCAGCGAACAGCAGCGCGTCGACCGCGCCGCCGTGCTTGTCGATGAGGCGGGCCTTGATGTCGGCGAAGGTGGTATCGGGCTCGATTTCGAGGTGCTCGATCTCGGCAACGCCTTCGCCCTGGTAGAACAGGTCGATGATCTTCATGGGTTCACACTCCAGGATCGAAGTGTGAGGCCCGATTGCCCCTCTTTCGTCCCTTACCTTCCTGATCGGAAGGCGAGCGCAAAACCGGAAAGCCGGATCGCCGTTTGTCAGGTCAGATTGAGATCGCCCACAGGCGTCGCCGCGCAGATGAAGAAATGCGGGCAGCGCGGACAGGTGACCGCGTCGATCTCGACCGGGAAATCGCCGGCGGCGATGCCCGCCAGCATGGTTTCGCTCTTGGCCCGGCGATTGCCGAGCTTTGTCCCCGAGAGCGTGACGGGCTCGGCCGTGCCGTCGGTCAGATGCAGTGCCTGCACCACAACGCCCGCGCCGAACTGGGCTTGGGCCGCCAGCTGGTAAAGCGTATACTCCAGCCGGTCATACTCGTCGCTGCGCTTGTAGCCCGTGCGCACCCGACGGACGACGACCGTGCCATCGGGAAGTTCGGCCAGCTCATCCGGCTCCACCAAGACCCGCCCGTTGGCGAAGTCGATGGCGAGCGGTTGCGCCTCGCGGAATCGGCGACCCGCGCCCGCATCTATCAGCGCCGCCAGGAGACGACCCGCCAGCCGTCGATAATCGGCGGCGAAGGCGTGGTCGGCCGGTCCGCGCTGCGCCCAGATCGCTTCGAAGGCGGCCTCCACCTCGGCAAGCGTCGGCGTCGACGTCCGGCGGGCGTCGGCGAGCCAGCGGAGCAGGTCGTAAAGGCAGTCGTGAGTGCGCGAGAAGGCGGTCGGATTTCGAGCGCCGCCCAAGCCAAGCACGTGGGTGTAGAAGAAGCGGCGCGGGCATTTCTCGTAGGCGCCGAGCCGACTGTCGGTCAGCGCCCAATCCTCGGGCCAGGCGATCGCGATCGGTCCCATTGTGGAGGCACCTTCCCGAGGCGGCATCATCGCCGGTCGGGCGATCTCGCTCACACGGCCACCCGGTAGCCAATCGAGATAAGGTGACGGCGAGCGGTTGTTGCCGTTGGGCTGTTTGCGTGCAAGCGAGAGCGTTAGGTGCGTGCGCGCCCGCGACAACGCGACGAAGAAGAGACATTCCTCTTCGTGTTCGTGAGCCCGTTTGGCCTCGTCCGAGACGGACAGCGCTTGCGCGCCCTCGATCATCCCGGTTGGCGGCGGGCAGCGCTGGCCGCGATTCGAAGCCGGGAAGCTCGATTTAGTGAGACCGGGCACATGCACGGCCTCGAACTCGAGGCCCTTGCTGCCATGCACCGTCATGAGACGGACCGCGTCTAGATGCAGTGCCGCCGCCGGCACTTGGCGCAGGTCGCGCTCCTCGGCGAGCAGCACCAACTGTCGCACTCGATCGAGCGTTCGTTGGATCGGCGCGCCCGCCCCCACCGGGCTCTGCTCGCGCGCGAAGTTCAGGAACTGCCAGATGGCGACCGCGCGCATTCGTGCCGTCACCGAGGCGGCCGCCCCGTAACGGCGTGCAAGGTCGGTCCGGTCCAGCAGATAGGTCGACAAGAAGTCCCATGCCGAACTGCGCGGCGACAGCCCGGCTAGATCCGCCGCGAGCCGCGCTACCCCCTCTCGGCCGCCCGACGAGAGCCCGGGCGCGCTCGCGGCCTCGGTGAGCCCCACTAGTGCCGGCCGCTCGTCCGCGCGAAGGTGGCGCGAGACCGCTCGGACGTCCTGCAGGCTAAGCCCGTATCTCGGCATGGCGCCGACGCGCACAAGCGCATCGCCGAACGGATCGACCGTCAGGCTGAGCAGCGCTAGCAGGTCGCGGACTTCTTCGCGTTCGAAGAGGCTGCCCAGATGCAGAACCGGAATGTCGCGCGCCTCCAGCGCCGAGGCGATCTCGTTCAAGCGTTTGTTGGACCGGCAGAGCACCGCTTGGTCGCGCAGGCGAACGCCGCCCGTTTCAACGTCACGGATTCGCGCGGCGATGCCGGCGGCTTCGTCCGACAGGGTTTCGAAACGGCGAATCTCGGGCATACCCGGCCCCGCGCCCCGATCGGCCGCGAGCGCGAGCGGAAGCATGCCTTGCGACGCGCCCATATGCGGAGCGACCGCCGCGAAAGCATGAACCACTTGTTCGGTCGAGCGGTAATTGACGCCGAGCTGATCGACGACGGCGCCAGGATAGTCCGTAGAGAACCGCGCCATGTTGGCCGAGGAGGCGCCGCGAAATCGGTAGATCGACTGCCGCGAGTCCCCGACCACCCAGAGCCGCTCGCCGGCGCCGGCGACCGCTTTGAGCAGGCGCGCGCTGGCCCGGTTCACATCCTGATACTCGTCGACCAGGACATGCCGATGGCGCAGCTGCACTGCCGTCCGGATCGCTGCATCCGCTTCAAGGAGCTTTGCCGGCAACATGATCAGGTCGCCGAAATCGACCCCGCCATGACGGGTCTTGGCGTCCTCGTAGAGATCGTAGATGTCCGCGATCTCCAGGCACTTGGCGGCCGCGACCTGCCTGTCTTCATCAATGCCTGCCGCATCGCGCATCGCCAAGGCCAGCGCGCGGTAGCGCGCCGGATCGGTCATCTCGTCCTTGGCGCGCGAGATCGCCGCGACCACGTCGCGGAGCACCATCGCCGGATCCCATAGATTTCGAAAATGGATGAGCGGAAGCGTCGGCAGGATCTCCTCAAGCAGTTCGATCGCATCGCTGCGGTCGAACAGGGTGGGATTCGACGACAGGCCAAGCCGATCATGATGACGACGCACCAGATCGAGCCCGAAAGCGTGAAATGTTCCGACCCAGAGTTTAGGCACGGCCCCCGGCAGCGCGCTCGACAGGCGCTCCGATAGCTCGCCGGCGGCCCGGTTCGAGAAGGTGAGGATGAGCATCGCCGCCGGATCGATCCCCTCTGCAACCAGCGAGTTCACACGCTTGACGAGGGTGCGCGTCTTGCCGGTGCCAGGCCCCGCTTGTAGCTGGAACGGCGAGCCGCGGTGGGCGGCTGCCCGGTCCTGCGATGGGTCTGGCCGCGGCACATAGGCAGGCGCCGGCTCCGCCGCCGCGAGCTCGGACTCCGGTAAAAGTAAAGCATCGAAAAGCTGTTGGCGGACGAGCGGGATCGGCAGTCCAGTTTGGGCGGTGATCGACGTCGCGCCAAGACCCTGGGCGATGTGAAGACGTCGCGCGAGAGCGCGCGGGAGCAACAATTCGCGTCCGAAGACGTTCGCCTGAAGCTCACGGCGCTCGCGCACACCATAATCTTCGACGCGTTGCAGCCCAACGGGCGCGGCTTCGGTAGAGCGCGAAGCGTCAATGTCCGCCGCGGAGCAGGTTGCCGAGCCGGCATGGAGCCGCGCGTGTCCGAGTTCGTGCGCAACCAGCAACGCCCGCGCAGACCCGTCGCCGTTGGATTCGCAGCAGATGCTGCCGCTCTGATCGTCGTAGAGTGCGCGCGCGCCCTTCAACGCCGGATCGCCAGCCGGCAACCAGACAAGCTCGATGTCGAGGTCCGCCGCAGCCGTCTCGACCAGCGCCAAGGGATTTAGGGGATCCACACCCTTGGCCACCAGCGCCTGATGGAGGGCTGCGGCGGCGGACCGGATCGGCTCGAACGCATCCATCGATTAGAGCGCCAACAACGCGCGCTGTTGAGCCTCGCTCAAGCCAGAACTCCGAACCGCTTCCTCGAAGGTCTGGCGTCCGCCGTTGTTGGGCTTGTCGTCCGCCTTATAGAATTGTGGGCCCGCAGTACCGCCCTGGGCAGCCGCAAAGTGAGCGACTACCACATCGAGCGGCGCGCGCAGATCATCGGCGACCCGCTTTCGAAATCCAGGAGTCAGCGTGTCGGGCTCGATTTGCCGATCTCTCAGTTTGGCCACAAAGACGCTGCTAGCGTCCAGCCGCCTCGCGAACCCGCGAAAGTCCTCGCGCGAGAGTGATGCGAACGGATTTATTGCGTACGCCGAGACCGATCGATCGGTCGCAGCCGGCAGGCGCGTCGACTCCGAGACCGCATGCAGCCGGTTCTGGAATCGGCTCATGGCGCGCGAAACGGCCGGGCTCAAGATATTCGGATCAAGCGCAGCCTTGGCCGCCTCGACAACTGCTTCACCGTGCAGTGCGTCGATGGCGATCGAGATCGCGAAGTCGGTCAGTTCGCCGCCAAACTGGGGGAAACGACGTACGAGATCGTCGAGCAAGGCTGCGTCGGGGGCGTCCTTTGCGATCGACAAGGCGTAAAGCGCATCCCTTAGCTCGGGCGGGCTGGCGGTGATTGACGGGGTCATAGATCCTCCTTGAAACGGGCCAGCTTCGTCGCCGCCCGTGTCAGCCGGTTGCGAATTGTACGTCCGGTGCAGTCGCAGCGTGTCGCCGCAGTCTCCTCGGCCGGATCGTCGGACTCTTCTTGATAGCCGAGCGCGTGAACGAGGATTACCGCGTCACGTTCGTCGGGCGGCAGCTCTAGAATCGCATCGTGAAGCTCGGACCGGAAAACGTCGCCGTCCTGCGTCGCCGGCGAGCGGAACACCTCTGATACTCGGGCGAATACATCGTCATGAGGTTCGGGCTCGCCGTCCTGGTCGGGCTCGGGCATCTGCGCCACAAGCTTGAGCCGCCCCGTCTCACGGCGAACGACGTCGATCCGGAAGAAGCGGAAGGCGCGATTAAATTTGCACTCATAGAAGTCCAGCTCGTCGGGATTCTTGCCTGTGCCATCGCTAGCGAACATTTCGCTGAACTCGCCCAGTATGTCCTCTCGAACAGTGGCGGCTTCCGGAAGTTGCCCGTCGGGCACCTTAACAATAAGATTTGCCTCGCAGCGGGCGAGCAGAACCGGCAGCACCAGGCTGATCAGCCCTTGATCACCGGTCCGGCGCCCATGCCGGACCAAGTGAACGAGCGTCTCGGAGCGTAAATGGTCGGCGTCTTGTGGGTCGGTGATGTCAAGCCGGGCGCGAAGCGGCTGGTGGGGCAGCGTGAGAGCAGCGTCGATTTGCGTTTCAACGTCATCTGGGCGAACGAGGGGGCCGTTGGCGCCGGTTTTCTGTAATGTTCGAGCCATTATGCCCCCTTGCCTTATGCAACAGCAGTTCTGCGAGCGTTCCAAAAACCCGCTAGTCTCCGCTGATCGCGGTGGGGCCGAAAATCCGGAAAGCTGTTTTTGCTTTTTCGACGATTTCTATGCCTTGGCGCATACCACCCTGCAAATGCCTCCGAGTTGCCGTTAGCAACTTAATCGCAGCAACTGTTTGAATGTAGGTCAGCTTTTGGCGAACTAATACGGAGACTGCAACGACGGCTTGTTCACGACTGCGGGCCCGCCCATTGTTTCGCCGGAATCTTTGCTTTCCTATGTCTGGTGTCTTGAACCGGACAGGTGGCAACCGGCCCATCGCCAGTCATTGAGAGGGAAGGGCGCTTGCTTCTGTTTGAGCCGAATGAGCGTCGAAGGTCGATGCTTGAGCTCGCAATCAGGAGTAAGTCCCATGATCAAGTCGATCCCGCTGACCAAGTTGGTCCAGTCCCCTCGCAACGTCCGCCGTCACGGTGATCCAGCTGCAGATTCCGAACTGAAAGCGAGCATTGCAGCCCATGGGTTGTTGCAGAACCTCATCGTCCGGCCTGCGGCTCGTAGCAAATTCGAGGTTGAAGCTGGAGAGCGTCGCCGGTGCGCCTTGCTGGCGCTTGCCGAAGAGAAAGTCCTGCCGAAGGGCTACGAGGTTACTTGCCTCGTTCTTGAAGACGATGCGGAACTCGCAGTCGAAACGAGCCTGGCCGAAAACTTCCATCGCCTCGCGATGAACCCGGCTGACGAAGCGCAGGCGTTCGCTGCTCTGATCGACGCAGGTGCCTCGACGGAGGATGTTGCGCGCCGCTTCGGGCTGACGGTCCGCTTCGTCGAAGGCAGGCTGCGTCTTGCGACCCTCGCGCCTGTCGTCTTCGCTGCTCTGGCGACCGGCGAAATCACTCTCGATCTCGCCAAAGCTTTCGGCGCGACCTCCGACCACGAAATTCAGGCTCGCGTCTATGAACAGGCGTCCTCGGGGTATTATGCGCCCAGCGCCGACAGCATCCGGCGCATGGTGCTCTCCGGCACGGTCCGCGGCAGCGACGCTCGTGCCCGTCTTGTCGGTCGTGACGCCTACATCGCTGCGGGTGGCCGGATTGAACGCGAACTGTTCGACGACGATGACAGCGAGTCCTGGGTCGATGTCGCGCTTCTGGAAACCCTCGCCTCGGAGGAGATGGAAAAGCGCGCCAAGGCGCTCGCAGCAGAGCAGGGTCTTGCCTGGGTCAAGCCGACGCTTGACGCCTATGCCAGTCACGACCTCGTCGATGGCCTCATTCGCCTTCCGGCCGAGCCGGCTCCGTTGACTGACGCCGAACTGGTCCGCCTTGACGAGCTCGATGCCTCGTACGACGCGCATGCGGCCATTCTTGAGGACGAAGACAGCGCCGAAGAAGCAATTGCTGCGGCCGAGGCGACGATCGAAGCGATCGAGCGCGAATGCCAGGACATTCGGGCAAAGCCCCCGGAGCTGGCACCCGAACTTAAGGCCGATGCCGGAATGATCCTCGTTCTCTCGCGCGACGGCACACCGGTTCTCCAGCCGGTGTTTTACGGCGAGCGCGACATCGAAGTCGTTGGTGACGAAGATGTCGTCGAAGTCGTTGCGAGTGTCGGCAGTGACGGCAGACGCCGTGCAGCGCTTTCCAAGCGTCTGGTCGACGAACTTGCGATGCAACGTCGTGACGTGCTCGCGCTCCACGTGGCATCGGATCCCGGCCTTTCGCTCGACATCATGGTCTTCACCCTCGCGGATGCCGACACCCACGACTGGCGGTCACGCGCGGCCACGACCTTGCGTGGCGGCGTCCCCGCGGGTCCGATTGTCGGGTTCGAAGCGAAGGATGCGCCGGCAAGCGCATCCCTTGCGGACCTGCGCTCGGGTCTCGATGAGAGTTGGCGATCTGGCGAAGACGCTTCGTCGCGCTTCAAGATGTTTCGGGCACTCGCTGATGAAAGTCGCGCAGCATGGCTCGGCTTTGTCGTCGCTCGCACGCTCGAGGCGAGCCTCAACATGGCAGGCGAACGTCAGATCACGTTCCAGGATCATCTGGGCAGCACGATCGGCATCGACATGGCGCAGTGGTGGCGTCCGACCGCGGCGAACTACTTCGACCGCGTCTCGAAGCAGGTCATCCTCGATGCGCTCACCGATGTTGGCGGTTTGGAACTGTCCTCGCGCTTCGCATCGGTGAAAAAGGGCGATCTCGCGATGAGCGCCGAGCGCGTCTTCGCGGGGACCTACATTACCGAGGTCGAAGTTCGGGAAAGGGCGCTTGCCTGGGTGCCCGAAGTCATGCGCTTTGCCGAGCAGCCGGAAATTCCTGCCCATAACGAAGCGCAAGGTCCCGACGCGGATTGCGTCGCCAACGACGACAATCAGCCTCCGAGCGAGCTGGCCGCCTGACCTCCTCCTGACAGGAACGGCTGCTTGCCACCGTGAAGCGGTCCTCCGGCACATGCCGGGGGGCCGTTTCCTTCATGGAAAGAGAGTGGAGGGGGCTCCGGGATCTCCGGCACTGACCGACGAAACTGTCGTCAGGCCATTTCAGGAGATCCAACATGGCCTATCGCAAGGGGCAAAGCAGCGGATTGTCGCCTGCTGCCCGAATCACCCAGGAAATCATCGCCCGCCTCGAGTCCGGCACGAAGCCGTGGATCAAGCCATGGCGCGGTGTGCCAGTCTCGCGCCCATTACGCGCGTGCGGCGTCCCTTATCGCGGCATGAATGTTTTCTGGCTCTGGATGGTTGCCGATATGTGCGGTTACGCCTCGCCGTTCTGGATGACCTACAATCAGGCCAAAGAATTGGGTGCGCAGGTGCGCAAGGGCGAAAAATCCACCATCGCCATCTTCTACAAGAGCTACACCAAGGAAGTCGAAGCTCCCGACACCGGCGAAAAAACCGACGAAAGTCGTCGCGTGTTGAAGGCCTATCCGGTTTTCAATGCCGATCAGGTCGAAGGCCTTCCGGAACGTTTCCATCCCGCCGCGACGCTTGAAGTGGTTGAACCCGAGGGCCGTCAGGCTGAACTCGACTCATTCTTTGCCAGTGTTCCGGCCGTCCTGCGGCATCAGGGCGACGAAGCCTATTATGAGCCAGTGGCTGACCGGGTGACAATGCCGCCCGCGCATCTCTTCTCGGGCTTCGACCACTATTACGCGACGCTCGCACACGAGCTGTCGCATTGGACCGGCCATGCCAGCCGCCTCGACCGTAATCTCAAGAATCGATTTGGTTCTGCAGCTTACGCCGCCGAGGAACTCATCGCCGAACTTTCGAGCGCCATGCTTGGCGCTGAGCTCGGTCTGCCAGTCACCCACCTCGATAGCCATGCGAGCTATATCGAGCACTGGCTCAAGCTCCTGAAGCAGGATGACCGTGCCATTCTCACCGCTGCCGCAAAGGCGGAGGAAGCATCAAGGCTTCTGCTCAAACTCGGAGGACGGATCTCTGCCGAAGATACCGACGAGGCGTCTGCCGACGCTGCGTTGGCCGCCTGAAGGAGGGTGTCATGGGCCGATCGGTTAGCTCCCCCAGCGGGGCCATCGTGGCCTTCACGGTGCTCGAAGTCGAAAACGACGACGACTGGGACTTCGAATATGAATGGCTCCGCGAGGATCTGCGTGAGCGCGCTGGGCGGGCTTTCCCTTCCCTGATCGCGCACGACGGTTGGCGGGGGTGCGAAGACCGCATCCTCATGCGCAATGCCTACGCGGATTTCGGCGTGTCGGTTTACGCCGGCCTGGTTGCGGTGTGGATCGTCGAGCGTGACGATGGCGCCTATTGGGATGCCGATTGGCGCACGGCCAGATCGCCGAGGGCACAACGCTGGCTGTCCCAGATCGCCTCCCGCTTTGAAGCGTTGTTCGGCGACTACGTCTGCCTCGGTCACATGTCGAACGGTGAGGGCGTCTACGCAAAACGGGTAGCCTGATGCGCCAGTCACTTTGGTCGTGGCGAAGTGCCTGTCCTCCCTGACGAAGCTTGCTTTTGCACTCATGGTCTGAAGCCATGCGAGAGAGGCCCTGGGCCAGCCGCCAGTCTGCCGCAACCCGGCTTGCGCAGGCCCGAGTTGGCCCGGCCCTTTGGGCCGTTGGCCTGCCCGCGCCAGCCTGCCCAAGCGGGTTTCCCCCTGTCGGGTGCGGAGACTGCCTCAAGCTGGCCCTGACGGGCTCTCGCTGGCGCAGCCATGAGCGGGTGCGTCAGCCTCACGCCAGTCAGGAGGACAATACCCATGCACTCATCATTTTCCGAGCAACTTGCCGGCCTCGACCTTTCCGGTTTTTCGATTGGTCCTGCCCCGGTTTCCACCAATGATTTTCCGGTCCACGAAGCGGTCGTCCAGACTCTCGAAGCGGTCTGGTCCGATCTATTTGCGATGGTCTCTGGGACTGCGCTGGAGGCCGATGCCGAGGACCTCGGTTGGGCGTTCGTCAACATCTTCCATCGTTCCGCGACCCGCAAATCGGCCGCAGTCGACCGCGCAACCGACGAGGTCCGAGCACTCCTCGCCACTGCCGATGGATCCGAAATTCACACCCATGAACTCGAGACCCAGGTTGAGCGTGCGCAGTGTGCCGAAGGCGCCATGCTCGCTCTCGAAGAGATGCGTGAGGTGGCCGCTGCCCTCTATCTCAACGAGTTCGGATCTTCGTGGAAACCTGTGTCGAGCTCGCGCTTCAATCACAGTGCCATGCTGACTTCTGCGCTTGTCGAGGGCCGCGAGTTCGTCCGAGCTCGGTCCGAAGCGAAACGCCGCGCCGCCATGCCAGAAGGTACGCCGGTGATCTTTGCCGGTGGCCGCACACGCCATCCAAACGAGCAGGACGCTCTCACCTTTGCCAACAATGTCTGGGCTACTCTGGACAAGGTCCACGACCGGGTTCCTGACATGGTTCTTGTCCACGGCGGTGATACCAAGGGTGTTGACCGTCTGGCATCCTCATGGGCGGAACGACGCAACATCCCGCAAATCAGCTTCTCCCTCGACATGCGCCTCGGGGCACGCGCAGGCTTCAAGCGCAACGAGCGTATGCTCTCGCTCGACCCCCGTTATGTCGTCGCCTTTCCCGGAAACGGAGTCCTGGAGCGCCTCGTCATCGAAGCCAAATCCCGTCGGATCACGGTTGTAGATCGCCGTGGTCCGCTGGGCACTTCCCCCAAGCGCGCGGCGCAGGATACCGACTGATGCGTCGGGCATCGCGCCAGCGCTATCGGCGCTGGCGCAGCCCGTCAGAGGAAAGAGATCGCTTGTTATCGTGGGCAAGACGATTGGTGCTTGCCCGCACATATCAGGAGATTTCTCATGACTGATTTTCAGGCAATCATGGCGGACTTTGCTGTCCGCCAGGCCGAACGCGCGGCGCAGGCGCAAAGTGAAATCCAACGGCTCAAGGCAGCTATCATTGACCCGCTGCGCAATGCCGAAATTGCCCGCGTAGAAATCCGCTTCGATGGGTGCGGCGACAGCGGTGCGGTCGAAGAATGCGTCTTCTCTGATGCCGTCGGGGCGAGTGTTCCGTGTCCCGAAGTGACGATCGACTATGCTGGAGAAGGCGACGACCAGAGCCTCCATTCCGCCATCGAGCAACTGACGTACCTTGCTCTCGAACGCCATCATCCCGGATGGGAAATCAATGATGGTGCCTGCGGCGAACTGATCATCGACGTGGCTACGCCGAGTTTCGTTCTGGACTGCCAGCTGCGTTACACGGCGACCGACGACCATTCGACTGATCTCTAGGAGAAGTGCGATGGCTCATTGCTATTATCACGCCCTATCGTCGGTCCGGAAATGGGGAGGGGTGGTGGAAGATTACCTGCCGCTCCACCAATGGTTTGACCAGTCGAAGGCGATCTTTGCTGATCCGCGGCACCGGGCCCTTCGGCACCATGCCGAAGGCATTTTCATGCTTGAAACGCTGTTCGGGCCTACCATCGTCAACGCCGACAGCCGTGTCGTGCCCGTTCGTCTTATAGGCGAGCAGCACGTCCGCGAGGACTTGGGTGCGATCCCTTCCTTTGCGGATTGGGGGCGCCTCATCACGCCCCAAGACTGGATGTTGCGGGGGCATCGCCTGGACGGGCCGATGCCGCTTGGCACTGTGGAGACTGGTGCTAGCGGTGCGTTTTCAGGTGGTCATTCGTCGGCTTCGGGAGGAGCTTTCGTCGTCGAGATATGATGTCGCCTTGAAGGCAGGCGAGGTCGGGGGGGGGCACGTCGCAGCCCGTCAATGCGAAAAGTCATGGCTTAGCCTGTGCAAGGCACTCGGGACCAACCCGGCCTGTAAGCAAACCTTTCCTGAAGCACCCCCGTCGAGACGCGCAACCCCGATCAGGTCCGGCCGAGTTGCCGGGCTGCGCCCGGCTGCCCGCACCACCCGAACCAAATCGAGGTTTCCCTTCGGTGCGCTTCGCCGGGGCCGCTTCCTAGTCGGGTTTGCAGCCGGGATGGACCCGGAATGCTCGATCAGGAGAAAGACCATGACCAATCTCGTTATCCTCGTTGGCCGCATTGCCCGCGATCCCGAAACCCGCACTACCCAGGGCGGCACCAACATCACCTCGATCTCGGTCGTCACCGACCGTCCCGCCCGCAAGGACGGCAAGACCTACAAGGACGAAAACGGCTACACCGCCAAGGACAGCGAATTCCACCGTGTGACCTGCTTCAACGGTCTCGGCCAGAACGTCGCCAAGTACTGCACCAAGGGCCAGCTCGTGACGGTCGAGGGGCGCATCCACTATACGCAGTGGGAAGACCAGGACGGCGCCAAGCGCTACGGCTGCGAGATCATCGCTGACAAGGTGGACTTCCTCACCAAGGGGCGGGCGTCGAACAATGAGGGTGCGCCCGACATCGATGAGGACTGAGCGCCTTCCGCAAACAACAAGGCTCCGATGGTTCGCGCCATCGGGGCCTTTTTTGTGATCGCTGGCGTGAACGGCGGGGCGGGGCATCGAGCCCACACCCCGCCGCGGTTGAAGTGTCAGGCGGGGGAAAGCCGCTTGAGAGCATCGCCGATCCCGATGGTAAGCGATGCGCGGATGAGCTGCTTCAGTTGCGCGGGTTCGATCGTCTCGGCTCCGCATTCAAGAAGAACCTTGCCCAGTTCGCCGGCTGCTTCATCACGGAGCCTGGCCTCCTGTGCATCGAGTTCTTCGCGCTGCTCGCGCAGCTTCTTGAGCGCATTACGCGCGCTCGGTTTGGACCTGGCCATCAGATTGTCCTTTCGCTGGCCGTTGGTCCCCTCCACGCGCGACAGTGCCAGCATGGGGCCATGTAGGAAAACGGTTTTTGCCGCGATGCTAGTGCTTCTCACGCTGACGTTGGAGAGGTCTCTCTCGCAGAAAAACCAAGTGTGATGCGGGCTTTGGGGCCGCGTCAAGGACGACGGGGCCCCACCATTTTTACCGGGCAAGCCCGGCAAAAATCGTTTCCCCCATCGCCGCTTCGCGGCCGCGCTACGCGCGGTCCCTGACCCGGCCCGTCGCCCACATCCTCGCAGCTCCTGATGCGACGCATCGAACATCAGGAGGAAAGATCATGTACGCTTCACTGAATATCGCGCAGGGTTCATTCCAGGCAGATCAGGCAGCCTTCGTTGCCGCACTCGACAAGGCTCATGCCCGGTCCCTTCACAGCTACTTCACCCAATATGTCCTGACCGATGGTGAGGCAGGTTACATCGCGGTCGATGAGGGCGATTACGGCGCACTGCCCAAGGCCATGCTGGACCGGGTCATCGACACAGTGCCTGGAAAGCTGAGCGATGAATTCTGATGCCACACAAAAGGAGGAAGTCCGTCAGGGCTTCCTCCTTTCTTTTTGCTCGGGTCCCGTATTGTCGCTCCCGTAGGCATCGCGCGAGCATTCCCTGCAGCATCAGCCCTCGGCGGTAGACGCATCGATTTCCTCCAGCCGATCGGGCAACTCGAGTACCTTCATGGCCGCTGCTGAAATGGCCTCGGCCTTCGTCGGAAAGGCTTCCGCCGAACTGATCGACACGCCGCTCGAATAGGTCACGGTTGCCTGGAATCCGTTGCCTTTGGGCGTCGCGCTCAGTGTTACATCCGCCATAGCCATGCTCCTGGTGGGGTGCCCGCGACACCATTCTTCCTGCCGGCGGACTCGATCGATCTTTAGCACAATCGGCAATCGAGCGGCATCGTCTTCATCCCTTGGACTTGGGACTTCAAAACCGTCGATCCCGTGCAGGTCATGACACTGGGATCTACCCTCTAAGCTGGGGACGGAAGAGCACACCGAACGCAGTAGCTGCTGCTGGTGAAGCTGAGTTAGATTAGCGAGTAACGGCCGATTTTGGCGAGTGGCAGTTTCTTGCTGCCTAATCTCAGCGCGACCTTGCCATGGCTCTGTCAATCGGAGACGAGCTGTAGCAAGTCTGACAGCACCCAATTGGGTCCAATTTTCAATCAGGTACAGTTAGTCTGACAGCTCCGCAACGAGTTTTCCGGCGAACCCCCAATCTTCAAATTCAACTTCTTGAATCACGACATGGACGTGCTCGGGCCTCTTACCGAGGTGCTCCACCATTAAATCTGTGACACCTTTTACGATCTCTCGCTTGGCTTCCTTGGTAGCGCCCTTGGTAAACTGGACATTGATATAAGGCATCGCGGCAAATCCTGTTCAAAAATATGATGTGAAATCATGGGCTTCTGTCCGAATGCCGATGAATCATCAATGTCGCCGTGACCGGCAACTTTGCCTGCTTCACAATCCCGAACTCGTCGGTGGGGCGATTCTCGGGCAATTCATTGCAGGCATTGCAAGCCCGACCGATCAATCTGACTTTTTCTCCGAGCCGGAGAACATCGATTTCCATTCCTTGGAACCGGGCTTAGCTTGCCATTTCATCTTGTCGGACAGAACACTCAGGCCCTCAGAGACAGACGGGCGAACCTTGATCTGGTCATACCAACGTTTCACATTTGGATAATCTTCAAGGTCCTGGCCCTGCATTTTTCGGGGCCTGACCCATGTGAACGTAGCTATATCGGCTATCGAAAATTCGTCCGCCAGATATTCATGATCCGCCAGCCGGTTATCGAGCACTTTGTAAAGGCGAGCGGCCTCTTGTGTGTAGCGGTCTACCGCATATTCGATCTTCTCGGGCGCGTATGTTCTAAAATGGTGTGCCTGCCCGAGCATCGGCCCCATGCTACTCACCTGGAAGAAAAGCCATTGCAGGGCTTCCAGCCTTTTCACTTCAGACTTGGGAAGAAGCTTTCCGGTCTTTTCAGCCAGGTAGAGCAATATGGCGCCAGATTCGAATATCGCAACCGGCTCGCCATTTGGACCATCGTGATCGATGATGGCGGGAACCTTGTTGTTTGGACTGATCTTAAGAAATGCCGGATCGAACTGTTCACCGGCCAGAATATTGATTGGCGTAACTTTGCCAAGCAATCCCAATTCCGCCAAAGCAATCGTCGCCTTGTATCCGTTGGGAGTAGGCCAGAAAAACAGTTCGATCATAGCGTGCGACCTGCTCCCCTTATCCGACGATCTTGAGATGATTCGAACGGTCGAGAAGCATTCCCGGGTTCATAATCCAATCTGGATCAACAGCATTCTTTGCGCCAGCCAACATATCCCGGAAAAGCGGGTCCACTTCCTTGTCGTACCACGGACGGAAGCTGCGTCCGACCGCATGGTGGTGCGTGATTGTCGCGCCAAGCTCCGATATCGCATCAGAAGCCACGTCGGAAAGCGCCTGGTAATGTTCAAGGCTCGTCTCGTGCGTGGAAGGCGCAACGACGGAATAATAGGGCGCCGGCCCATCGGGATAGAGGAAGGAGAATCTGCGGCAAACAATGCCACCGCCGGTCAGCGCTTTTTGCGCCTCGCTGACCCGGCGAATAATTTCCGTGTCCACGGCTTCGAATTTGTCCCAGGTATAGGCCGTTTCAAAGGTAAAGCTGACCACGCCCATCGCAGCGCGCGTATGCATCAATCGCGGCAGGTAACGGAATTGCTCGCGCCAATTCCCCTGCGCGCCGCTGCGGCTTGACTTCAAGGCATCGCCGCCCGATCCGGTCTTGGTCACGACTTCACCGCCGTGGTCCTGGCAAATTTCAACGCCGCGCTCCAGCCAGACATCCACGGGATGATCCGCAGATTCAAAGCCAAGCAGCAGCACAGATTTTGTGCCATCACCAGCGCCATAAAACTGGGCATCTTGCGCGTCCAGATAACGACAATTCGCAGGAAACAGGCCTGCCTGTGTGATCTGCCGAATGGCTGCGGCACCTTGATAGAACGTGTCAAAGGTGATGGTCGCATTCGCCCGGAAGACCACTCGCCCCTGAAGCTTCATCCATGCCTGTGTGATAATCCCGAGCGAGCCTTCAGAACCGATAAAGAGGCGGTCGGGATCCGGGCCGGCACCTGATCCCGGCAATCTGCGATTTTCTATCGTTCCGCGCGGCGTTACGACCCTGAGGCTCTGCACCATATCGTCAATATGGGTAAGGTGGGTAGCATAGTGGCCCGAAGAACGCGTCGCAATCCAGCCGCCAAGCGATGAAAACTCCCAGGATTGCGGAATATGTCTCAATGTGAGGCCGTGCGGCTTTAGCTGATCTTCAAGCGAAGGCCCAAGCGTACCTGCCTGGATAAGTGCGCAGCGGGAGACCGGGTCAACCTCCAGCACCTGGTTCATGTTCCCCAAATCGATAATTACCGAACCGTCGCAATCCTCCGGGGCAGTAAAGCCGTCCGTGACACTTGATCCGCCGCCATATGGAATTGCCGCATAGCCATTATCACCGCACCAATCCAAAACTGCGGCAACCTCGGCCTCGTTGCGAGGATAGGCAATCACATCAGGCGGATTGGTAAAATCTCGCCGAAAAATGCGCGTCAGGTCCTTGAAGCTCTTGCCGTAGGAATGAGAAACGCGATCCCATTTGTCTGAATTACAAAAAGACGACAAGGAAGCAGGGATGGAGATCCGCGATTCCCTCAACTCGATTTCCTCGAGCGTTGGATCAGACAAGACCACCGGCTCATCAATGCCCAGGCGTTTGCCAACGCGAACGGCCATTTCCTTGACCTCAGCCTGGGAAATGACCTCGTCTTCGTATCCCCAGCTATGCCATTTGCGCCTCTTACCATAGTAGCCAGCTTGCTCAGTCATGATTCAATGCCCTCAGAAATCAGTTTGAGCACCAGAAGTTAACGGGTCGACGAACCTATTCTATTGCCATTGAAGTCAGTTTTTTGACAGATTCATTCAACTTCGTGCGCGGCCGGGATCTCCCTTGGATTGGAAAATTCAGACAAGAACCTCGGCTATTGCGGGCTGCTACAGGCCTCATGTTCAGGCGCGAGAAGCCCATCAGCCAATTCAACTGCTCGCGGTCGCTGCCTGCGAAGTGATTCGTTGTTAGGAACCGTTGCATGTCTGGCTCCAGCGTCGATCCCGAGACACTTCCCAGCCAGGGTCAGGTCTCATAAGTTGATTCAGAGGGCGCAGGAAGATGCCCGACAGACCAAGCTCATCCACGAGGCACGGGAAGAGTGGCAGGGTGTACGGCAACCGCATCTGCATGATGTTCTGCTTGATCAGGGTGAGCAGAGCTGTCCCAACCGTGTGGCTCGCCTTGCATGGCAAGCCGGGATCAAAGCTCAAGTTGGCTATAAGCGGCGTCCAGACAGCTATTGTGGCACGCCATCAGTTGTGATCGACAATACGTTGGATCGCCAGTTTGCAGTGTCAGCGTCCGACGCAGCATGGGTAACAGACACCACCTTCATCAGAACGCATGAGGGCTTCGCTTACCTCTCAGTGGTGATCGATCTCTATTCACGGCGGTGGTTGGTTGGCAGATACAAAGTCGGCAGACCGCTGATCTGGTCTGCCAGGCACTGCTGATAGCGGTGTGGCGCAGAAAGCCGAAGAACGTAGTTCTGATCCACTCCATCAGGGCTCACAGTTTATCTCCCGCGAATGAACCTGGCTCCTCCATGCCCACAATCTCAAGCACTCAATGGGCAGGCGCGGGAACTGCCATGATAATGCGTTCGCTGAGAGCTTCCTTAACCTGCTCAAACGCGAACGGATCCGAAGGCGGACATAAAAAACCCGCGCAGAAGCTCGGCAGGATGAGTTCGACTACATCGAAATTCTATAACCCCGTGCGAAAGCACGCCACAAACCCCATGTTGTCACCTGTGAACTTCGAACGACAGCAAAAAACAAACAATGAAGGCGTCTAGATCACTAGGCGCTATTCACTTCAATGTCTTCAATCTCAATGTTCCCCGTCAGCGCCTATGGCCCAGTTCATCGATCCGAAGTCAGGTGAAGTCTTGTCATTGCCGCTCCAATCGGAGACAAGTGGTCTCAACTTTGGTGACGCGAAAATGACCCACATCTCATACAAAAAAGAATTTTCAGATATTCGACAAGTTACATCGTTGAGACTCCTTGTTGATTTCGCGCGCGAACACGACATTCCAGCCCTCGAAATCCTGAAAGGAACGGAATTAGATCTGGATGATATTGAAGACCCATATTGCGAAATTCAGGTCTGGCAAGAACTCCGAGCAATTCAAAACTTGCTGGAGATAGACGATGATCCTGCCAACGGCGTGATTTTGGGAATGCGCCAACACCTGACCTGTTATGGAACACTAGGTTTCGCCATGATGGCTAGCCGCACGCTGGAACAAGCGCTAACGATTGGCGCCAAATTCTACAAGATATCTTTGTGGATCAACGAAGTTTCCGTTGTCCGAGATCCTGACACCATCAAATTCGTGATTCTTGGGCACAAGCTGCCACCATTCAGTCAACACTTTCTAGCTACAAGAGGCATGGCTGCCCTGGTTACCTGGGTCCAAGAGTTAACCAATTCCGAAGTATATCCATGCCAAACTTCATTCAAGAACGATAGACCGGACAATATGGATGAGGTTGGAAAGGCGTTTGGAACAGAAACGCTATTTGGGCAGAAAAACTATTCAATTTCATTCAATCGCAGCTTGTTTCGTATGCAATTGAAATTCGATGACCGTTGGTCACGCATGAGATTAGAGGACAAGCTGAGCAACACCCTTGAAAGGCGCCACTCAAGTACAAAAAACAGAGTCAAGGAAATGCTTCTGCAGATGTCAAATGAAAAGCTGTCCACTGAGCCAGAAATTTGTCGAGCTTTAGGGTGCTCAATGAGTACTCTGAGGCGTCGTTTGCATACAGAAGAAACAAATTTTCGACAAATCCAGTCCGAAGTTATTTTTGAACGTGCTTGCCAGCTCTTATTATCATCAACCATGACATTAGAGCAGATCGCTTACACGCTTGGATACTCTGAAGCAGGTAGTTTTTGTCGAGCTTTTAAACGGGTCGGTGGAATGGCACCCGGTCGTTGGCGCAAAGCGAATACATCCTAGCGATTCCACTGCTCAAGCTACAACCTACTCGGCAGGGCGCTTCGACCTCGACTTTTGGTTCTCATGTTCGTTCCTTCGTCACTACGACGAGAACCAAAACCCTCCTAAACTTCAACCGCTAATCTGTCTCATGAACGCTGACGGGGAACAGTCGCAGCTCTCATAAGCCTCTCTGTTGCGCCATCGCGTGATTTCATACTCGGCCGCGCCGTCAAAATAATCGAACACTGGAAATGGAATTCGACGCTGGGCGAGACGATGAAAATCAGTCACATTGTGACAGCCTGGAATATTCATCTGCGTCACTCCAAATCTAGGAGTTTTTGATGATCTTTTTGGATCGTCTTCTTATCAATCTTACCGGACGCGATACGAACCAATGGCTCGGTTGTGACCCGGATGTGCTTTGGGATTTTGAAACCGGCAATCTTGAGCTTCAGATTTGATCTTATGGCGTCGACGTCTACTTCCCGATCAACATATATTGTCGCCGCAACATCCTCGCCCAGCCTTTGGTCGGCTACGCCGTAAACGCTGACCTCAATAATTGCCGGATCGTTTAACATTGCCGATTCCACCTCGGCGCAACCGATATTTTCACCACCCCGAATGATGATCTGTTTCAACCGATCTACGATGTAGAGATATCCATCTTCGTCGAGATAAGCGATATCTCCCGTCCTGAACCAACCACCTTCCAGAAAATCGCCGCTCGAATCTGGTCGGTCCCAATATTTGTGAATCACCGAGGTTCCTCGAACAAGCAATTCTCCGCGCTCTCCGGCCTTTACAAAGTTATCGTCGCTGTCAACAATTCCGAGCTCAAGAACCGCGCTCACCCTGCCCGAACTGGATGGTCGCATTAGATATTCTTCGCCACCGATCGACGTGCCGATCGAGTTGGTTTCAGTCATCCCCCATCCGGTGTACGGCTTTGCATTCTTGAATGTCTCGTCAATGCCCTTCACTTGAGATTCAGCGCGCGCCGATCCGCCGCCACCCACGGCGAGCAAGCTGCTCACATCTTTATCCTGCTTTTGCGCCGCCAGCATAATGTCTCCCGTCATTGCGGGCGTTCCAACAAAGCTGACAATTTTTTCTGCCTCAACCAACTCGACAGCGACATTCGGGTCCCATTTGTACATCGCAACAGTCTTCCGCTTTCTGCGGAAACTGGTCAGCAATACAGCAAGAAGTCCGTTGACGTGAAAAAGCGGCATGCCAAGCAAGGCTGCGTCCGGATAATGCGGCTTCGATTGCCCTTTGGGCGCGCCACCGTGGATTGTTGCCAAAACTGCCAGATCAAGCTCCATGGACAAGAGCGCCGCAATGATGTTGCGGTGCGTCGAGACGGACCCTTTGGGGTGGCCAGTCGATCCCGATGTAAACAAGATGACCGCATCATCATCGGGTTCGATTTGGATATCGGGAAGCTCGCCGTGCTGACGCAGAAGCTGATCGATGGGTGTGGCACGGTCACATGGCTCTGAACGGACCGAAATAAGAGTCAGAAAATCAAGACCACTTTGGAGTTTGACTCTGTCAAGCCGTTCCTGGTCGACTATGGCCACCTTTGCCCCGATATGCCTAATGCCATACTCAAGCTCGTCCGATTCCCACCATGCATTGAGCCCCGCGACGATCCCTCCGATAGAAGTTATCGCCGCAAATGCGAGCGCCCATTCAGGGTAGTTGCGAAGGCCAATTGCGACCCGGTCGCCAGGTTTGACTCCATAGTCATCGATCAGGCGTCTGCCCAGATTTGACGCACGCTGATAGAATTCCTCAAACGTGTAGCGCTCATCATTATAGACAAAAAATGTCTTCTCGCAGCGCGCTTCGCTAATCAGCTGTCTGAGCGAGGTGGGTGCGTTTACGAACCACTTTACCTCGTTTCCATTCACACAGACATTTTGCAGTTCATACTTTCTTCCGGGTGCCGTAAGTTTTGCAATAGCTCTTGCCCTATCCACGATCCCAACCTTTCTAATCCTTCGCTGCAACTTTTGCTCAAATCGGCACAAGACTAATACGCTAACCTGGTGTCTGTGATTGCGCCCACACGATCACGACCTTCCAGCGTTGAACTCCACACCCGGCGTCTGCACATTGTCCTCAAGCCTGATCTGCGGCGCGCATTGCACACCGGGGCGTTCCTTCAGCTTGCATCAATTCTGGATGGACGCCTGGTTGATCGATTGCGCTAGGTGTAAGATTCGGCTTCATCGAGTATCATTTGCGCCCCTTTTTCGCCGATCATGATGGTAGGCGCATTTGTGTTTCCCGATACAATAGAAGGCATGATCGAGGCATCGATAACGCGTAGGTTCCTGATGCCCCTCACCCTAAGTGATGAATCGACAACCGCCATCGGATCACTGTCCGGACCCATCTTGCAGGTGCCAACCGGATGATAGATCGTATCGGCACGGTTTCGAATGTCCTCGATCAATTCATCATCATTATTGCTGGCGGTCGCATATACCGGCTTGCCTCTAATCTCATCGAATGCAGGAGCCTGTAAGATTTGTTGCGCGCGTTTGACTCCGGCAAGCAACGTTGCGACGTCACGCTCATCCTTTAGAAATGCTGGATCGATGAGCGGCGGCGTTGCCGGGTTTGCGTCGGCTAAAGTCAAATTACCATGACTCTTGGGTCTGAGGACACAAACGTGGCAGCTAAATCCGCCGCGGCCGTGCCGTTTTAGTCCGTGTTGATCGACCAATGTGAAGGCAAAATGCAGCTGAATATCCGGCGAACGCTCATCCGGATTGGTGAAATAGAAGGCACCAGATTCATTGAAGTTCGTCGTCAAAATACCGCGCCTTCCGGCAAAATATTTGAATTGGTTCCACGCAACACGAAACACCGAGCGCGCATTTTTGCCCAGAACATGCTCGCTGTCAGATTGGTACATTAAGCAGAAATCTACATGGTCGTAGAGGTTCTCTCCGACACCAGGAAGTTCATGAACCACCTTGATTTTATGCGGATCCAACTTGTCCTTGGCGCCAATGCCCGAAAGCAACAGCAACTGTGGGCTTTGGAACGCGCCGCAAGAAAGAATGACCTCCCGCCTGGCTTTGATTAGCTGCAAGTTGCCGTTTAACTTGACCATCACGCCGGTCGCCTGACCGTTTTCAACCAGAACCTTCTCGACAAATGCTTGTTTGAAGATGGTTAGATTCTTGCGCTTTTCAGCTGGCGTAACATAGGCGAGCGCGGCTGAGCAGCGCTTGCCGCGATCCTGCGTCAACTCATAATAGCCAATGCCTTCCTGAGTTTCGCCGTTGAAATCCTCATTGTAAGGCAGCTGGCAATCCATGCCAGCCTTAATGAACATGTCGTTGAGCGGGTTGGGGCTGCGCGGAGGGGACACGGTTAGGGGGCCGCCCTGCGCGTGATATTCGTTCGCACCCTTAACCCTGTTTTGCGCCTTCTTAAAGAATGGCAGCACCTCTTCGTATGACCAACCCTCATTCCCCAATGCCGCCCAGTGCTCATAATCTTCCTTGGCGCCGCGTATGTATACCATCGCATTTATTGAAGAAGAACCACCCAACACCTTGCCGCGCGGTTGATATCCGCGCCGACCATTCAGCCCCTCCTGTGGCACGGTTTCGAAGCTCCAGTTATGCGGGCCTTTGGGGACCGTGAAGGCGAAGTTGAATGGAATCGAAATCAGCGGATTATTATGAGATCCTCCAGCTTCGAGGAGAGCAACTTGATACTTTCCATTCTCTGACAATCTACTGGCAACTGTGCATCCCGCAGATCCAGCTCCCACCACGACAAAGTCGAATTTGTGCATCCCTCGGTTCCTTACCCATATTGGTGTGCAGCGATACAAAGTCACTAGGCACACTTGCGCAGCAGTCCAAAATCCCAATGTTGGGGCTAATCTGGCACTTCATTTTGACAACTCAAAATAGTCGCAGGTGAGCTAGATGGTCACTGACATTCTTTTTCGAATTATGTGCAATTTCGCTCAAGCGCGATGAAATGATTGAGAAGTGCACGGATCAGTGTTGCCACTTTCCCGGCACCTCGACAGCCGGTAGGTAAACGGATCCACCACGGTTACACACTTGCTATTGCGGACGTTGGGCGGCAGTTCACAAGGACTGTAACTGATATAAATCCAGCCCTCGTCTCGTATCACGCTTCGCAACGCCTGGGCTTGAGAAACGACCCGTCGAACCTGCCAATCAAGTTGCGGCCAGTTCGCTAGTCTTGGCAGAACCGTGTGGTCATAACTTGGCCGCTCAAGCGCCAGTCACTTTCCTGCGGCTGCACCCTTGCCATCACTGCCAGCATCTGGATGAGCGTCGTACTTCGGCGATTCAGGGCTACTTGCAGCGGCTCTCATTTTCAGTTCTCGCAAATTTTCCTCGTGGGATTCCCTACTGATATTGTAGTTCATCAGCACAGCAAGCATGACGAGATAAATACCCGTCACTATGGGCACATAATACGCACCCAAACTCCAGATGGCTTCGTCGGGGACTGCGCTCGCGTCGACCTGTCTTGGAAAGCTCGCCAGATAGAGCACAAAAGACGCGATCAAGATCCCAAGCCCCTGAACACTCTTTTTTGCAAAGGTGATGGACGCAGCCAAAACCCCTTCTGACCGACGCCCAGTTTCCAGCTCGCTTTGTTCAGCGAGATCGGCAAGCATTGAAGCGACAAGGATGTTGAAGCAGATGATGAGGCCGAGATCGACAATTCCAAATATCAGGTTGAACCAGAAAATGAACGGATCGCCATTTGGCGGCAATAGATCAAGCAGCCTGAGACAGATGGGTATCGGGTGCGCCAGAAACGCCACCATACCCAAGATGATGGCAGCCCTCTTCTTGCCAAGATGTCTTGTCGCTACGGGGGCAAGCGCAAAACCAATCGCTGCCGATACAAATATTCCCAGGGACAGATAGCCTGTCTCGGACGCTGTGAATTCCCAGAAATAGGAAACGAAATAGAGGTGCAAGGAAGCCTTCAGCCCCAATGCAACCGCTCCCAAAATCGCCGCCAGAAACACTGCAAGGAAGGCGCGGTTGGACAGGGTTTCGAAAATCTCCTTGGATATCAATCGCAGCGTGATGTTGCGCTTCGGCGGCGCCTGATTGAGGTAGGGAATTCGCGATTGAGTGCCGAACGCGGCTATCAAGATGGCAACCAGAATCAGTGCCGAAGCGAGCATCCCATAGATCTCATAAGGTTTTCGCAGGCTAACAGCCTCGGACATGGCTGCTGATGCAAACATCGGAAATACGACAAAGAACATTGCGACATTCATGAGATTGCCGCCCGACCAGGCGAAGAAGTGCCCTAGGCTAATGAGCTTGCTTCTTTCTGTGTAGTCTTCTGTCAGTTCCGGAGCCAAGGCGACGTTCGGCGTTTCAAAAAAGGATATTGCAGTGCGGATAATGATTGACAGGACCAACAAGTAACCGACCATTGCCAATTCCGACCAACCTTCTGGGGGCGACCAGACCAAAAGAAAGCTCAATGAGACAGGGATTGCAGAGGCAAAAAGAAATGGGTGGCGCCGCCCCCAGCGAGATTCGGTGTTATCTGACCAATAACCCACGATCGGATCGCTGACGGCATCAAACACTAGTGAGATTAGCAAGGCCATGCCGACCAGCCTTGCATCCAGACCTAGAACTTGACTGTAATACGCAAGCAAATAGTAATCAAAGCCATTGGATTTGATCCCAAATGCCATGTGCCCGATACCGTAAGAGATACGGGTGCCAAACGGTAATTTTGGTTTGCCTACAACGCTGCCCCCAAGCGAGGGATTGTCATTTCTCGATGGCAATTCCTGCGCCCCAGCTTCAGGCACCAACTTCTGCACCCAGAACTGCCTTGTACTCCAAGAATTCGTCAAAACCAACTTCGCCCCATTCTCGCCCGTTGCCCGACTGCTTGAAGCCGCCAAATGGAGCATTGAAATCAGCGTGTGCGTTGTTGATGAAAACCTGCCCCGTTCTGATCCTGGATGCGACCTCAACCGCCTGCTCATGCGGCCCCTGGACGTAGCCGGAAAGACCATATGGTGAGTCATTTGCTATCTGAACAGCTTGATCGACATCTTCATAGGCGATGATGACTAGAACCGGGCCAAAGATCTCCTCTTGAGCGATAGCCATAGCATTGTTTACATTGGCAAAGATTGTAGGCTTAACAAAAAAGCCCTTGGTTGCGCCCGAAGGGCTCTCGACGCCGCCAGTTACGAGCGTCGCTCCTTCGTCAATGCCAACGCCAATAAGCTTCTTGACTTGCTCATATTGCCGCTGAGTGGAAATAGGCCCAATTGCCGGAGCGTCTGCATCAGCAGATAATGCGACCGGTATTGACTCTGCCGTTTGCTTGGCGATCGCAATCGCTTCTTCTTGCCTGTCTGCTGGCACAAGCAACCTTGATCCGGCACTGCAGGTCTGCCCAGCATTTGACATCAAACTGCGCACTGCCCGCACGACTGATTCTTGCAAGTCAGCGTCGGGCAAGACCAGATTGACTGATTTTCCGCCGAGCTCTTGCGAAACGCGCTTGATCGAATCTGCGGCTGCCTTGGCGACCATTGCCCCAGCCCGCGTCGATCCGGTGAAGCTGACCATGTCGACTTCGGGATGGTCCGAAAGCGCCGAACCAACGACTGATCCTGAACCCGTGACAAGATTGAAAACGCCGGGGGGGGCACCAGCGGCATCAATGACCTCAGCCAGCAAAATAGAATCGAGCGGTGTTTGCTCGGCAGGCTTAAGTACAACCGTGCATCCCACTGCCAATGCCGCGGCAATCTTGCATGCGACCTGGTTGAGCGGCCAGTTCCAAGGTGTAATCATGCCGCAAACACCGATGGCCTCACGTCTGAGGTGAGTGGTGCCCTTCGCTTCCACAAATTTGAATTTTTCCAGAACATCAGCCGCTGTGGCGAAATGGGCAATTCCAGCTGGAACCTGAGCCTGCTGCGCCCACCATAAGGGTGCGCCCATCTCCTGATTGATTGCCTCAGCAAATTCGTCAGCGCGGCTCTGAATGCCCGCTACAACATCTCGCAACAGCTTGACGCGCGATTCCCTGCTTGATTGCGAAAATGAATCGAATGCCTCCCGCGCAGCCCTAACCGCAGCATCTACATCGGCTTTATCACCGCTGGCGATCTTCGCACAAACTTCTTCCGTCGACGGATTTATGACAGTCGACATATTGTCGGAATGCGGCGACACCCATTGTCCACCAATGTAGAGGTTTGGATACTCTTTCACGTAATATTCCAGTTGTTCTTGAGCAAACTCGATTGAGCCAGCAGTTGTAATAAAGCGAGAGCCAGACAGATATTGCCCAATATCAACTGGCTCTCGTTCCTCTTCATTAATGGATCGGCTAGAATTTCGCGCGGGCCGTTACGCCATAGGTGCGCGGTTCTTGAACAAACGCACCACGAGCTCGCGAGCCGCCAAATCCTCTTAGCGGGATATCGAACGTGACAAACCGGGTGCGCGTGTCAAAAACGTTCCTCGCCCAAGCTTCGATTGTGAACTGCCCGTCGGCAGCGCCGAAACCGAATCTGAGATCGACTTTCGTGTTACCGGGCTGAATGTCCTGCGGCAAAGGCAGTGCTGCTGCTACCGCAGCGCGCACATCATCCTCTGTCAACGCCCCTGCCGTGGCCGGCAATTCGGTCGGGCGGGTGCTGGTACGACGCTTGGACTCGTACCGCACCGTTGCGCCGCCAAACACTGACATACCTGCATTGCCAATCTCGGTGTTGAAATCAAGTCCTCCGATCAGCACCAGTTCAGGCGCATTGGTCAACCTGGTCCCGCACAGCGAAGTCGCCGCCGGTGTGAAATTGGGATCCGTGGGGTCAAAACTTGCGCAATCGCTTGGATAGCGCGCGTCCGTATAGGAACCTGCGAGGTTCAAGGTCACTGCGTCTGAAAGGTCAAAGCCAGATTCAATTTCCACCCCCGTGCTTAACGCCTTGTCGGTGTTGAATGTATTGAACCGAGTCCCATCAAATTCTAACACCTGAAAATCTTTCAGATTGGTATGGAACAACGCAATATTTGCCCAGGCCCTGCCACCCAGGAACCTTGACTTCAAGCCAAGCTCAAACGCGTCAACTTTCTCAGACCGGAACGTCGGGTCAGCTCCGCCAGATGCTGAAGATACATCAAGATTGAAACCGCCTGATTTGAAGCCTTGAGAGTAGCCACCATAAAGAAACGTCCGATCGGCAACTTCATACCTGACATTTAGAGTATAGGTTAGACGGTCATCACCGAACTTCTGGTCAAATGGTTGCGGGATGAATTGAAGAAACGGACTAGTGACCGGATCGCCAACGAATTGCTGGAAGAAACTATTTGGATCACTTGGATCAAAGAATGGTGAAGTGAAAATCCAGCAATTGGTCTGCACAGCCGCTGCCAGCCGACCCGGGCCACCAGCACCAAAGAAACCATCAGTTGGGTGATATGCCCCGCCTGGCGCCAGATAGCCTGCCAGACTGTTGAAGGTCCCGAAACATGCATTGTGTTGACCGGGCACTTGCTCTGAAAGTTTAGCATTCTTGGATTCATCCACGTATCGAGCGCCAACAATAAGGCTTAGCCTATCGCTCAATTCGATGACATTGTGGGTAAAAATCGAAAACGATTCGCCCTTCTGCTGCGCACGCGGCGCAGCGTAATCGAGCACGGAATTCGCTCCGCCCGCAGCGAAATTCAGTTCATTGAATACAGGCTGACCAAAAGCCCCAACGCTAACCGCTTCCTGCATCTGATCTAAGAAAAACAACGTGTATTTCTGGTCGATTTTTTCATGCGAGTAGTAGGCGCCAATGATCCAATCCAAAGCGCCGTCAAATGACTCGCCTTGCAATCGCAATTCGTGTGACGTCGACTTGATGCTGGTCCCGTTAAGTGGATCCAAATCTATTCCAGGATTGAGGGCTCTGATTTCAGGGCAGTCGCCGACCGCATAGACATTCAATGCGGTATAGTCACCGCGACAACTGTCGGCAAATGAGTCCCCGTAATAGCCAAGATAAGACAGCTCACCAAATGGCAATGAAACATCATAGTGAGCCGCAATACTCCAACCGTGGAACGGATTGACAAAATTTGTATTGTCGTTGGCGAGGTAAGGATCGACCGCATCTGCCCCTACGTTAGGAGCACCGGCTGTGGGTGCGAAAGCAGAGAATGGCGCAGAGTTCGCCTCGATGAATGGCGAGCGCTGCGTCCAGATTGCCATACAGCAATCATCTTTGCCTCTGTTATAGCCCGCGAGTAACCGGAGTTCGCCCGCATCCTCAAGGTCGAACAGCAACTGTCCGCGGATCGAAATCCTGTCTCTTGTTTGCGATTCATCACCAACGACATTGGTGATGTAGCCGCCTCTGTTTCTATATGCGCCAGCAATGCGCAAGCCAATCTTGTCCTGAACCAGAGGCACATTGAAGCCAGCCTGCACACCATAAAGATCATAATTGCCAATGGTGGCGTTGACGAAGCCCTCCACTATGTCTGTTCTGGGCGGATTGGTCTTGATCACCATTGCGCCTGCTGAGGTGTTCCTGCCAAACAGGGTGCCTTGCGGCCCCTTTAACAACTCAATTTGCTGCACATCGTAAAGATCAGAGAGAGCTGCACCCGGCCTCGGTAGATAGAATCCATCGATGAATGCGCCTACGGAGCTTTCTAGCCCGATGTTGTTGCCCGTGGTCCCTACCCCACGCAAACGCAGGACCAGACCGCCTGTCGCCGAATCAGACGTACTGACTGCGTAACTCGGCGCTGCGCGCTCAAGGTTGGTAATGTCTTCAATACCCTTTGAGATCAGTTCTTCTTGACCGACAACAGTCACAGCAATTGGCACTTCCTCCAACGTCTGGTCGCGCTTGGTCGCGGTGACAACGATATGCCGTTCACTTTGCTCCACCTTCTCGACTTCAGCTCCCCCTTCTTGCTGAAGCGCCAAAGCCTGACTTGGCAGTCCAAAACACCCGACCGTAGCAACCACAAAGGCAATCCGCGAAGTCTGCCGAACTAGCTGCGGCAATTCTACACTAGATTTCACCTTCCTCCTCACACCTGCCACAATTCTATCTCCCTTCCCTCCACTTTTCCCTATTCGTGAACTTATACTGTCGTGCTTTGGAAGCGATATGATAGAATCGATCAATTATTGACAGATTCATTCGTCGGTGTTGTCAGTCTAACGCGAACTCGTCTCCGACCGACGCAACTATCCTTGCCCGCTTAGTGCTTCAGGCCATAAGGTTCTGCCACTCAGCCAGGGCAGCTGAGCGGTTGGCCTTGTAAGTCTGTCTATCGGTAAGATGTCTGGGTGCTGTCAGTCTAACGCTAAACGGTCTCCACCTGCGGCGCTCTGCCGCATAATGAGACTCACATGAAGCCCATTTGTTTCAAGCGTCATCGCTTTCATCCAGACATAATCCGCCAAGCCGTGTGGCTCTATTTTCGCTTCACGCTGAGCTTGCGAGACGTTGAGGACCTGCTTGCGGAACGCGGTATCGATCTGTGTTACGAGACGGTTCGGTGCTGGGCCAGGTGCTGTCAGGCAAACGCTAACTGTTCTCCAAACTTGAGATATTTGGAGCTAAGTTGGCAGTTATGCAGCCTCTTTCATTCAAGCGTCATCGCTTTCACCCCGACATCATCCGCCAGGCAGTGTGGTTGTATTTCAGATTCACGCTGAGCCTGCGTGATGTTGAAGACTTGATGGCTGAACGCGGTATCGACGTGACTTACGAGACCATCCGCTGCTGGGTGGATAAGTTTGGTCCAGCCATTGCTGCCAACATTCGCAAGAGACGCCATCGAGCTGATTGCGTGTGGCATTTGGATGAGATGGTTGTCCGGATTAGCGGCAAAAGAATGTTCATGTGGCGGGCTGTGGACAAGGAGGGCGAGGTCCTCGATGTCCTGGTTCAGAAGCGTCGCAACAAGGCAGCAGCGCTGAAATTGCTACGAAAATTACTCAAGCATCAGGGCTTCGTTCCCGACGCTATCGTCACAGATGGCCTGGCTTCCTACGGAGCAGCGCTCCGCGACCTTGGCGCTTTGAAGCGTCATCAACCTGGTCAACTCAAGCATAACAACCGCGCGGAAAACTCACACCTTCCCGTGCGAAGACGGGAGCGAAAGATGCAACTGTTCAAGTCCCAGGGCCAAGCGCAGCGTTTCACCTCAACCCACTCAGCAATCTACAACACATTCAATATCGAGCGTCACCTCGTCTCCCGAAACACAATGCGAAAATACCGAGATCGTGCTTTCGCCGAGTGGCACGCCGTGTCCGCTCCAAATGGGTGAAATTTCAGCAGCGCACTTTAGCTCGCCCCGCGTCGCTTAACCTGACAACGCCGTCAATCAGGTGCATTTGGTCTGACATCCCCGGCAACCGTCATCCCTTCGACAGTGCCGTCTCTCCGTTTTGTATTCTCAACAATTCCAACCTTCGATGCAAATCGGCTCGAATGAATGAGTAGTCATGATCAGAGTAAAGATTATTGAATTCGCTGGGGTCCGCCAGCAAATCATAAAGTTCCCAATGATCCAGGTCGCCATAAAAATGTATGAGCTTGTATCTTTCGGTACGAATTCCGTAGTGGGGCCGAACACGATGCCAACCGTGAGGAAACTCGTAATAGTGATAATAAATGCTATCTCGCCAAGATTCAGGCCTGATGCCTTCGACCAGGGATTTCAGCGATAGGCCCGGCATGTCTTCGGGTGCGTCTATCCCGGCAAAACCCAGCAGCGTTGGCGCAAAGTCAAGGTTTTGCACCATTTCCTCCACTTGCTCTCCCTTATTGCCCGATGTATTCGGAGTGCGAATGATCAAGGGAGTTCGCAAGGATTCCTCATACATGAAACGCTTATCATACCATCCATGTTCACCAAGGTAGAACCCTTGATCGGAGGTATAGACAATGATCGTATTTTCCAGCAGCCCGTTTGATTCCAGATAGTCGACCAGCCTCCCGACATTACGGTCAAGCGCGTAAACGGTAGCGGCATAATCATGCACATATCGCTGGAACATCCATCTTCCCAATGCATCAGGATCATGCTTTAGATTGTCGTATTCGGCGTTCTTCTTGCGATAGTATTTGTCCCATTCAGCCTTTTGTTCCTGCGACATGCGCCCATAGGCATCTTGCCACATCTGGACCGCATCTTCGCGCGCGTGTTCGCGGCCGACACCGCCGCCGCTACCAACTTCCTGCGTGTATTCCTCAGGCTGCAGCTTCATATCCCAAGAAAGAAACATATCCCGAATTTTCATATCGGCATCTGCGGCAGCGGTACGGCGTTCAAAGCCGTCGTCAAACGATTCTGGCGGGTCCAATTCTTCGAGAAACTGGCCACCAAGATCGCCCACCCACGGCATCCAGTTCCTATGCGGCGCTTTGTGGCTATAGAGCAGAAAGAATGGCTTCGCCGAACCACGGCCCTCAATGAATTCTATGGCAAGATCAGTTACTTTGTTCGTAACGTAGGCGCCATCATATTGCGTCACGCCTGCCCGGGTTCGGAACTGAGGGCTGTAATATTCACCTTGGCCAATTAGGATTTTCCAATGATCAAATCCTGTTGGATCGGATTTTAGATGCCACTTGCCAATTACCGCCGTCTCATATCCCGCATGCTGCAAGATCTTTGGGAATGTCTGTTGCCCCCCATCAAATTCGTCGCGATTGTCACGCAGGCCATTTTGATGGCTATATTTCCCTGTGAGCAATACCGCACGCGAGGGTGAGCAAATCGAATTTGTGACAAAAGCGTTGCGGAACAATACGCCTTCATTTGCCAGACGATCAATATTTGGTGTTTTTACCACACTATCACCGTAAGCGCTAAGCGCACGCAATGCGTGATCATCCGCCATAATAAAGACGATATTTGGCCTCTTATCGTCGTCAGCAATGTTCGCGCTGGCGACAGATGCTTGTTTGAATGAACAGCTGGAGACAAAGGCCAGCAGAACGCAAAGCAACAATTTCCGCTTAGGCTGTATTATTTTCATTCTTGCTGACCTCTAGCTCAACTTCTCGGAATATCAGTTTCTCGAATGCCCTCTGGTTGAACGGGACCATGTCTCGTTCTATGTCATCCTTCTTACGGCAAAAGATGAATCGACATCCTCTATCCGTGTGACTCCGGCCAACTTCATGCCTGTCCTAAAGTCGGATTGGAGCAATTCTAGCGCTCTGCGAACGCCGGGCAGACCTCCTGCGGCCAGCCCATACAAATAAGGCCTCGCAAAACTTACCGCTTTCGCCCCGAGCGATAATGCTTTCAAAATATCTGTTCCTCGACGTATGCCACCATCGAGTACGAGTTCAGCATCACCGTCGATTGCTTCAGAGATTCCCGGCAACACATCAATTGGAGCAGGAGAATAATCCAGCTGCCTGCCACCGTGGTTGGAGATCATGATCCCATTGAAGCCGGTGCTCACCGCGCGCCGCGCATCGTCTGCGCGTACAACCCCCTTGATCATGGCATTGCCATTCCATTCGCCGAGCAACCACTCGGCATCATTCCAGTTGAACCCGGCATGCAATTGGTCAGCAACAAAACTGTTGAGGGTCACCGCGGCGGTATCTGACGACAAATTGGCGTATCTGATCGGCGGGCTTGTTAGAAAATCCCAGGTCCACATTGGGGCTCTTAGAGCGTCAAGAGCCTGTCGAACACCATAGGTTGGCGGAATGGTGAAGCCATTTCTTGGATCGCGCTCGCGGTTGCCGGTTACCGGGAAATCCACTGTCAGGATGATCGCGGTAAAGCCAGCGGCCTTTGCCCGTTCGATCATCTCCTTAACGAGGGCACGGTCCTTCCAGACATAGATCTGAAACCATTTGGGGCCGGTGCAAACAGAAGCAATTTCCTCGATCGAAATGGATGATAAAGTAGACAGGCAATATGCCGTGCCAATCTCACCTGCCGCTATTGCAACCGCGCGCTCGCCCTCTGTGTGAAACAATCGATTTCCCGCTGCAGGCGAACAAAAGAAGGGTACGTTCAGCTTTTCTCCAAACAATGTAGTCGATGTATCAACCTCATCTACACCAACCAGCGTCTTGTACATGAGATCGAAGCTTTCGAAGGCTTTCGTGTTGTTCGTTAAGCTCCATTCATCGTCAGCGCCGCCGTCGATATAGTCGAAGACCATTTTATGAGCTCGCCGCTTGGCCGCAGAGCGAAGGTCCTCGATGTTGAGGCAATTCGTCAGGGATCCGGCAAACATCTCGTCTATGCTCGTCTAACCTTCTGGCGCTGTGTCCCCAATTTCTCAATTGAAAGCTCCATGACATCGCCTTCGCTGAGATAAACTTCCGGATTTTGGCCAAGCCCTACTCCAGGCGGAGTGCCGGTCGATATCACATCGCCCGGTTCCAACGACATGAACTGGCTAAGGTAGCTAACCAAATATGCTACGGGGAACACCATCGTCCTGGTCGAGCCATCCTGATAGCGTTTCCCATTGACATCCAATTGCATGGACAAATCCTGCGGGTCGCCAATTTCATCACGGGTTACCAGCCATGGTCCAAGCGGGGCGAAAGTATCGCAAGACTTTCCTTTCACCCACTGGCCGCTCCGCTCTAATTGGAATGCACGTTCTGAGAGATCGTTGATCACGCAATAGCCAGCGACGTGATTCATAGCCATTTCTTCGCTGACATAGCTGGCGCGCTCGCCAATCACGACGCCGAGCTCGACTTCCCAATCCGTCTTTTCAGAATTTCGCGGTATCAACACGTCATCATATGGACCTGAAATCGCACTTGTGGCCTTGAAGAAAATGACCGGCTCGTCTGGAACATCCATTCCACTTTCTGCCGCATGATCTGAGTAATTCAGGCCAATACAAATGATCTTTCCAACGCCTGTTATGCATGGTCCAAGTCGATCGTCTTGCTCAACCAGCGGCAAGAGATTCGTGTCAATTGCCCTCAGCCGATCAAGCGAGGATTCTGACAGCATGTTGCCATCGATATCGTCGACAATTCCCGCAAGGCTTCGTACAGCACCCTTATCGTCGACTATTCCAGGTTTTTCAGAGCCATGGCTTCCGTAACGAACAAACTTCATATCAATTCTTCCTGTCGAGGAGGTTTCTCAAATTGGCTCAGCGGACCAGGCGTGATTAGGTGGACCAGCCTCCGTCGATCACATGAATCTGACCTGTCGTGAATTTGGCCCCGTCGCTCGCCAGGTAGGTTGCAAGCTCTGCGATCTCCTTCGGATCGCCAATTCTGCCCATCGGTTGCCGCGCAATGAAAGCCGCGCGTGCGCTCTCATAGTCGCCGGTCGCTCTAAGCCGTTCATCCAAAGAAGGCGACTGAACCGTGCCCGGGCAAATTGCATTGCACCTTATGCCATCCTTTACGTAGTCAACAGCAATTGATTTCGTAAGTCCGATTACAGCCGCCTTTGATGTCCCGTAGGCAAATCTATCGGGCGCACCAAGCACGCTTGAAGCAACTGAAGCCATGTTGATAATTGCACCGCCACCATTTTCCAACATCGCTGGCAAAACCGCCTTGCACACAAAGTACATGCTATCGACATTGATCTGAAATGACCTGCGCCAGTCTTCAGGATCGCAATCTTGGATTGTGCCATTGGCCACGTAGCCCGCGCAATTAAAGACCACATCGAAGGCCGACTGTGACCCAAGCAAAGCGGAAACTGCTGCAGCATCCGTAACATCCAAAATCGACGTCCTGATCGAATTATCTGCTTGTTCTAGATCTGCCAGGCTTTTTGGATTGATATCGGTCGCATGCACGTCAGCACCTTCGCGCGCAAACTGCAACGCGGTCTCCCGGCCGATCCCCTGGCCCGCCCCGGAAATAAAGGCTCTCTTGCCCTTCAAACGCATAATTCAAACACTTTCAGTCGCCCATTCAACACAGGTGCCACGCTCTTCTTGCTTCCAGCATAGAAGAAGCCCTTGCGCGCCCACCCAAGGCCACACCTTGTTTCTGACAAGGGCAAGAATCGCGCCATGACCCACCAGCTGGATGTTCAGGTCCCAAGACGGCACCGCACAAACCACCTGTATCAATTTTCACAATATCCATCCTCATTCCAGTGAGACAACGACCTGTGCCATTGTCTCAATTTCGAGCAGATTGATTTCCCATTGGCCAGTGGCAGATTTTCGAATCTCAAGCTCTTGGCCCGAGACATTCTCATGCGCGCTGACGGGATTCTTGAAGAATTCACTTGAAAGGCTGAGCGTCACATCCTTGCTGTGGTGGGCAGAGATATTGATCACGTATTTGGTGCCATCAGAATTTCGATACACGGCCATTCCAAGGTTTTCTTCACCGCCCTTCGCGACAATCGGCACCGGCCTATCCTTGATAGTCTTGAGCCAGCCGCCTTCGTCCAGGTCCTCAGACCACAGAACCAAACCACCGCCTTTCTCAAACTCGGTCAAGGCAGATTTGACGCTCGGGGACAAATCCATCGGAGCTTCCCAGCCATTACCCTCCGGCACGACCAACACCTGCGTGTCTGCAGGAATTCCGCTCTCGGAAATCTGGCCCAGGCTCAGATAACCGGCCGGTATGCGCGCAGCGATCAGTTCTCGCCAGCGGTCAACGATCTGTCCGTCCAGGGGCACTTGCCGGACCGGAAACTCGCCATTGAGCAAAACTCGAGCAAACCTATAGGGTTTGACATCGGCCATCGCAGGAGAAATTTTCCGGCTCAGTTCAAACAGATCCCTGTATTCATTGTGAAGGTCATGAGGGACAGAGAAGAACTCCCGCTCCCTGATATCGCGATTATAGATTGCGCCAAAGGTCATGTAGCGCGCAGCGGTGTAGAGCGAGTCCTGCTCCGCTGGCCCCCGCCACATGTGAGGATAGCCTTCCCCAACATCGCTTAGCACCGTGGCGGTGCTTTCAAGCCCTCCGAGCCAATTGTTGAAGGAGTCCTCATATTTGGGGGCATCTGCAATTCTCAGATTATCCAGATTGACGGTATTGACCGACATTAACGTGACTATGTCAGGATTGATCTCGTGAAGCGTATCGACCGCACGCCCGATAAATTCCGCAATCAGCTGCTGACGGAAACGCTGCACTTCCCTCTCGTCTACTGACAGTAGATCGCGACCATATTGCTCACGGTATCTGTGTTGAGCGAATTCACTGAAGTCTCCCTCGCGCCCGGTGTGGATTTCATCAAAGTAAAATCCATCAGCGCCGCGCTGCGCCAATTCGCTCATGTGCGTGATTGCATAATCCGCGAATGGAGAGGCCAGGCTCATATAGGGATAGGGGCGATCGTGCCCTTGCTTTACGACAGGGGCGCCTGACCGGTCCCGAACAATCCAATCAGGGCGATGCTCCATCGCCCATTTGTCACAAAAATGTCGATAATAGACAATTTGCTTGATACCTTGCGCATGTGCGCTGCCGATCAGATGCTCGGCCAGATCACCTTCAAATTGCGCGGCCACTTCATCCATCTGGCCTACAGCTGAAGGCCACCAGACACCTTCGCAACTGCCCTTGATATGCCGCACCGAAACATTGGCTCCGATGCGCTTTACCTGCGCTGGCAATTGCCAGAAGATGTCATCTTGGGGAGGCAGTCTTTTTCTGTGAATGCGCGCACGGGTGTGGATTTGCACGCGCTCTCCATTGTACCAGCCCGGCTCGTCAAACGGGTCGCTATCACCCGCCCTTGCTGTCGAGTGATGTGCGCAGCCAATGCACAAGCCCAAGAGAAGTGCAACCGCGCCAAATTTCATTCCCAATCGCATAATTTGCTCCGCCGAGACAGTTTTGTGTCGGATATTTCACTTCCGTTGAAATATCAACTACCATTTTATATATTTCAATGATGGAGCTCTTGCATGGCAGGGCAGGCAATGAGAGATTCTGCAAATGTGGTCGGACACGCCTGCTCTTGCGGGTGCGCTCCCGGCAGATTGGGTTCAGACAGACCAGTCCAGGTCAGGAAAGGCAATTGCATTGGCTTGCGAGGTAGATGGTCACGTGCATTTTTGGAGGCTGTCGCGAGGCGACTATGATTGGATAACTCCAAAGCTTGGCCCGCTTTTTACTGATTTTGAGCCCTCAGATCTTGAACCTGAGCTGGCCGCATGCGGGATCGATCAAGTCATAGCCGTTCAGGCAGCACCGAGTATGGATGAAACTCGTCACCTGCTTTCGCTCTCCGATTCTTACAAATTTATTGCTGCTGTGGTCGGTTGGGCCCAGCTGGAAAGCCGTGGTGCTGCCATCAATATCGCCACTTTAGCGCGGAATCCAAAATTGAAAGGCATAAGGGCGATGTATCAACAATCGCGAATCCATGGATGGCTCACAGACAGCAAATTGACTCCCGCATTCGCTTGCATGAGAGAATTGGGGCTTTGTTTTGACGCATTATGCCGCACGGAGAATATCGAAGAGTTAGCAATCCTGGGGCATCGCCATCCCGATCTAAAGATCGTCCTAAACCATGCAGCAAAGCCAGATATTGCGTCAGGTGAGCTGAACTCTTGGCGAGAGAATATGCGCGAAATTTCCAGGCTGGAAAACGTCTTTTGCAAGGTGTCGGGCCTTGCCACGCAGGCATCTGTTGCCACCGCGGTGGAAGAATTGGAACCGATTATCGCTCACCTGTACATGTGCTTTGGTGAAGATCGATTGATCTGGGGCTCTGACTGGCCGGTCATCAAATCGCGATTGGAATATTGCGATTGGCATGCGATGTCCCAGGTCTTGTTCGAGAAGTTTCCTACCGCCACCCAAGATAGGATCTTCGGGTCAAACGCAGGCAAAGTATACGGCTTATAGAAGCTGCAATTCCAAGCATGGGAACCTGCCAATATTCTAAGGCCACGACATGCGCGGCAGGCTCGCTTCGCGGCGATCAAATTCTCCCCGCAATGGGGTTTAGAGCTATCAGCACAACTCGGACAGGGTCTTCTGTCTTGCGACGCTCCGATCTCAACACAAGCAATCTCCTGAAGCGGCAGCAAGGAAGTTCGACCTGAGCAAGGCGCCCCTCAAAGCTTGCAGACGCACAGGCTCGTGCAATCAAAGCAGAGCCCTTAAAAATCTCAATAGACTTTTTAGAAATTTCTATATAGACGCTTTTGTCGATAGCGAGATGGGAAACTGGCTTGGTCCGACTGATTATGGCATTTCACAAGACACGATACGCAATTCAGATCCTTTGCATTATTTGCCTGGGCCTGACTTCCGCGTGCAGCGCCAATCAAGAAAATCCATTGGACCATGCCTTAAATGAGCGCCCGAATGTGATCGTGATCCTTGCGGACGATCTGGGATATGGTGACATTCAAGCCTATAGTAGCAAATCAAAAATTCCGACCCCCAATCTAGATGCTCTCGCATTGTCAGGAGTGCGGTTTACCGACGCTCACTCACCATCATCGGTGTGCACACCTTCGCGCTATGGATTGCTGACCGGTCGATACGCCTGGCGCACAAGTCTAAAGAAAGGTGTGTTGCAGGGAAATTCACCCAGCTTGATTACCAAGGGGAGGCAGACAATTGCATCTCTTTTCAAGAAGGCTGGCTATACCACCGGCGCAATCGGGAAATGGCATCTCGGGCTGGGAGATGCCGCCGAGACAGATTTTTCCAAGCCATTTTCATCCGGGCCAACAACTGTTGGCTTTGACTATTTCTTCGGCATTCCCGCCTCTCTTGACATGGCTCCATTCGTCTACATCGAGAATGACCGCGTCACCGAGGCGCCAACCGCCTATATCGAAGAAGGTGTTCACCGCCGGGATGGTGGTCAAGGCTATTGGCAAGCCGGTGCAATTGCACCAAGTTTCAAGCATGGCAGCGTTGCTCAAACAATAGCCGATCGTGCTGTTGACTTTATTCGGCAGAACGCGGCCTCATCTGCAGACAACCCATTTTTTCTCTATCTTCCGCTTACTGCCCCGCACAAGCCCTGGATGCCATCAGAAGCCGCCTTGGACAAAAGCGGTGCAGGTCCTTACGGGGATTTCGTAGTCGATCTCGATACTCACCTTGGCCAGATCATCGCTGCGCTAAAAGCAAGCGGCTTGTATGATGATACGCTGATTGTCTTTACGAGCGACAACGGATCGCGCTGGGAAGATTTCGAAATTGAGCAGTATGAGCACCTGGCGAACGGCTCGCTTCGTGGTCAGAAGACGGAAATCTGGGAAGGGGGCCATCGTGTTCCGCTGATCGTTTCCTGGCCTGCCAGGATTGAGGCAGGCAAGACAAATGATTCATTGATTTCTCTGACCGATTTTTTCGCCACCTTCGCTGAGCTGACCCATCAAAGCTATGGTTTGGATTCAGGCGAAGACAGCATCAGCTTCCTGGCTGCCTTGCTCCAGCCGAGCGGCAAATCTGACAGATCTGACCTAATCATGCATTCCAGCCAGGGCGTGTTCGCAATTCGGCGCCAAGGGTGGAAATTCATAGAGAAGGCCGGAAGCGGCGGATATCTTTGGGAAGAAGATGCCACAGCGACAAAACAGCTCTACGATCTGGACCATGATGTCGACGAGAGCGAAAACCTCATCACCGAGCGCTCTCAGATCGCTTCAGAATTGCAAGAGGCACTGAATTCGCAGCGCTCCAAAAGCAGAAGCGCGCCGATGCCGGAAACAACCAAATGAGGATAACTGACAGCCCTTGCAGCCGCAGGCCTCCTTCTCAAATCTTGCCGAATTCACCAGAGCAATGAGCCGCTGGTGCCATCATTTTCTCAATTCGGCACTGGTCGAATTGCCAACAAGAGTCTGAAAAATGAACATAGCTGACCTTTTGCGTCCACTCGATTTCGCTGTGATTCTCTTGTATCTGGTGATCGTTGTTGGCCTGGGCTTTTACGTTGCTTATCAACAACGCGACCAGACCAATATCTTGCTCGCAAGGAAAAGTCTGGGATGGAAAGGAATTGGACTATCCATTTGGGCGACAAACGTCGGCCCCCCGTTTCTGATCGGCGCAAGCGGCATTGCTTACACAACCGGAATGGTAACAGCCAATTTCGAGTGGCTTGCTTGGGTGTTCCTCATGCTGTGCGCAATGGTATTTGCGCCTCACTATCTCGGCCTGAATATTGATACGATTCCACAAATCATAAAGCGGCGTTTTGGTGAAGCCACATATCGGCTGCTGACTGTCTATGTGTTGTACACCGTCATTATGCTTTGGCTAGGAGGCGCCCTATATGCCGGGGGCGTGCTGGTTGCTCAGATCATGGGCTGGTCGCCCACGCTTTCGATCATTTGCCTCATCATAATTGCCACAAGCTTCACTGCATTTGGCGGCCTTGCCGCGGTGGTAGCCACAGACAGCCTGCAAACGATCCTGATTATTGGCGGGACGCTGACGCTCACAGTATTAGGCATCGTCGAAGTCGGTGGAATCGAGGGCCTGATTGACAAGACTCCGCCCGACTATTGGGTTCTATTCAAACCGGCTGATTCTGACACTTTCCCCTGGACGGCCGTCATTTTTGGTTACCCCGTTCTGGCAATCTGGTTCTGGTGCACAGACCAAACGATTGTGCAAAGAATGCTTGGAGCTCGCGATCTCCATACCGCGCAGAAGGGTGCGCTATTGGCAGGATTCTTGAAGATTCTCCCACCGCTCATCTTTACTCTCCCAGGGATCCTATGTTTCATCCTTTACCCAGGGCTCAGTGAGCCCGATGCTGCATTCACTACAATGGTTGGGAACTTGCTCCCTGTCGGGCTCAAGGGGCTGATTATCGCTGTGCTTATCGCCGCGCTAGTGAGCACTGTTGACAGCGGGTTGAATTCATTTTCGACGGTTTTCACATTGGATGTCTATGTGCCGATCATCAAAAAGGGCAAAGCTGTTGATCCCCAGGAAATAAAGCGCGTCGGCGCGATCGCGACCATTGGCGCAGGGATATTTGCCACATTATGGGCAATTGCAATGGGAGGGTTCGCCAGCGGAATGTTTGAACTCTTGCAAGGCGTCAGCTCTTTTCTCGCCCCGCCAATGACCGCGCTGTTCCTACTCACAATATTCTGGCGCGGCACCACATCGCGAGGCGTCATAGGCGGGTTTCTTGTAGGTGTGATTATCTGTCAGGCAGTTGGCTTCAGTAGCTTCACCCGGTCAACATTCGGCCTGTTCGATGCCTGGCCACATCATCTCTGGCTGGCGTTCATCCTGTTGTTGGTCACACTCGCCTGCATGATTGTCGGGTCTTTGCTGACTGAGCATTCAGAGGGAGAAAACCAGCTTGAGTCACTGTCAGACACTTACACCAGACTGAATTTGAATTCGCGTGGCATCTGGATGGGATGGGCCGTTCTCGGGCTCGTGATGGCCAGCATCTATTATGGCTTTCACACTCTATCGATGAGGACACCCAATCCACCGCCTGCGCTGGCCATGCAAGCAGACCCAGTCAGTCCCGGCAGCATGGTTCACATCTATCGCGGTGAAAAACCCACTTTGGACGGCGTCATAGCGCAAGGTGAATATGACGATGCAACATTGTTGCTAGGTGTTGAAGGGTGGACCGCGCAATTTAGCCCTGTGCTTAGTTCTACGGACCTGGCGACCAAGGTTTGGGCAAAGCACGACGGGACAAGCCTCTATTTTGCATTCGATGTCACCGATGATGTCATATACGGTCAAGATACGGATTTTTGGCTTCCGGATGAGAACAGCCTTGCTCATGACCTAAGTCGCGAGGGCTTTCCCTGGTTTGGGGATGGCGTTGAATTGCTGATTGCCGCTCGACCAATGGATAGTATCTCAAAGGATAGGCATGCAGAAGGGAGTGCTCGTAGTTGGCAAATGGTCGCTCAAACACTCAAGTCCCGACTTGGGGGGGTTGGCAAAGGAGGGCTGCTGGAAGGCGAGCCACGGAGTGATCTTGACGCATGGAATATGTATCAACGCTGGATTGAAAATGGCGCAATGGAAGCTGCGACACGGATAAAATCAGGTGCTGAACCGTCTGGCTATGTCATTGAATGGAGGATAGATTTCGATCCTTGCTTGGAAATTGCCGATGGCAAGACCTGGGTGCCAGAAATGGGGGCTTCAGTGATGAAACTGAATATCGCAGTGAATGATCTTGATACCAAAGACGCCGGTCAAGAAAATCGGTTCAATATTCACCACGAGCATTGGTGGTCCGGGAAAAAGAACACCCGAACGTTACTCCATCAGTGGGGAGACATGACATTGCATCCAGAAAGGCGAGCCGATTTGGAGGCGGCAGCCTCTTGAAGTGGCATTGCAAAAAATTGCAAGGCAACAAGCATGCAGGATTTGCATCGGTTGAGCAGTTCAATACGGCTGTGCAAATTCGAGATGTTGGACTTGGGTCAGGAAGCACAGAATGAAACTAAGTGAAATCGCATATCATGACTTCAAGAAGGCGTTGCTTTCGAGAAAGATCGTTCCTGGCGATACGATGACGCAAGCATCGCTTGCGAAGATTCTGAAGACTCAAATTAGCCCGTTGAGAATCGCGATGCACCGGTTGGAAACGGAAGGCCTAGTAAAGATTCTTCCGCGCAGCGGCATACATATTGTCAAACCAGACCTCAGCGTCATTCGAGACAGTTACCATCTAAGAAAGATCATCGAGACAGAGGCAATAAAGACATATGCCCGATATGCGACTGACTCTGCAATTGATGGTCTCATTTCCAAAAATGATCTGGTTCTCGAGAAGCTAAGAAAGAGCGGAATAAGTCCAGAGGTCCTGCGCGAAGCCGACAAGATCGATAAATTGATGCACCGAGATTTCATCGATGCTCTGTCCAACCCACTGATTGCACAAGTGTATGAGACGAATAATGACAAGATTGGCGTTGTTCGGCTGGATCAACCCAACGCATTGTCACCGGTGATCTTGGAAGAGATCGTTATTGAACACCTCAAGATATTGACCGCCATCAAAGAGCGCGACCCCGATAAGGCAGGCAAAGCTTTGGTGGATCACCTGGACGCAAGTCTAAAGCGCGCGATGGGCATTTTTTAGGGCTAGCTGGAAATGAGAACTAACCTTCTGTTTCTATTTTCCGATCAGCACAATTTCCGTGTCTGTGGTGCTTATGGGAATCCTGCAAACGTTACTCCGAACCTGGATCGCCTGGCGAAGCGCGGGGTAACATTTGACAACTGCTATACGCCTTCACCAATTTGCACCCCAGCCAGAATGTCCATGCTTACAGGGCGGCATCCCCACAGGCAGGATCTGTGGACCAATGACGGCATACTTGCATCTGATCTTCCCACCCATGCTCATTCGCTAGGCGCTGCCGGCTACCAACCGGTTTTGGCTGGTCGGCTACATTCCATAGGTGCCGACCAATATCATGGTTATGTCAGGCGCCTTGTCGGCGATCACTCTCCCGCATGGCCTGGCACCTCGTTGACCGGCATGGGCATTCTGGATCGCACCAATGGTCCGAACCGCGAGAGTTTATCTAAATCCGGCCCTGGAAGAAGCGCGTATGAAATGCTTGACGTGGCGACAACTTCGGCTGCGATCGAAGAACTGGATGCCTATGCAATGCGCAGGGAACAAGGAGAAGACAAGCCCTTTGCAATGACGGTAGGCTTTATGCTTCCTCATGCGCCCTATGTCGCTTCGGCAGAGGATTTTGAACGGTTTCGTGGCAAGATTCCGCCAACAATTGTTCCTCGCCCAGCCGCCAAGGATGAGCATCCCTGGATAAGAGAGTGGAGACAACTTCGACAAATTGAAGAGGTATCAGAAAGCGCGATTGAGCGAGCGCGCACCGCATATTACGGTCTAACCTACAGGTTGGACTATAATATCGGGAAAATTCTAGACCATCTCGAAGCGAAAAATTTGGCAGATAATACATTGATTATCTACACTTCGGACCATGGTGACCACGTGGGTGAACGTGGCCTGTGGTGGAAGCACACGTTCTACGAGGATTCTGTGCGCGTCCCCCTGATTTTGAGCATGCCAGGAACGCTTCCCGAAAACGAAAGACGCAGCGCAATCGTTTCTCTAATCGACGTATGCGCCACCATGCTTGATGCGACGAATTCGGATCCTTTACCCAATTCGGATGGCCGCAGTTTCTGGGACGCGGCCCGTGATGGCGACCTTCCATTTAATGGCACAGCATTTTCAGAGTATTGCACCACCGATGCTCAAGACTTTGGCGGCGCATACAAGCAGCAGCGAATGGTTCGAAAGGGCAATTGGAAGCTGAACTTCTATAGCGGGTATCAGCCAGAGCTGTATGACCTTTTAAATGATCCCAATGAGCTGAACGATCTCAGTTCAAGCAGCGCGCATGACGACGTCAAGAATGAGCTCTTGGACCTGGTGTTGAAGGATTGGGATGCAGAGCGCGTCGAGGAAATCATGCGCCGGCAGACGCAAAATCACTCCTTGTTGCGAAAATGGGCGGAGCAGACGCAGCCTGCGGACGCCATTCGCTGGCAGTATGACAAGAACGTCAACTTTCTGGAAGGATAGCCAAAATAGATGACACAGGGTCGCGCGAAGACTGACCACCCATTCTTTCTGGGAATTGACGGTGGCGGCACAAGGTGCCGGGCAACTGTTTTTGACTTCGAGCTCAAAGCTCTGGGCTCTGGAGAGGCGGGATCTGCCAACCCGTTTCAAGGCGTTGAAGCTTCTATCTCGGCGATAATGGCCGCAACAAAGCGAGCTATAGCGAATAGTAATGTAGAGATTGACCTAGATCAGATTGTTGCCGGGCTTGGCATAGCTGGCCTGAATCTGCCCAGGATGAGCGAGATTTTTCGAGGGTGGGAGCACCATTTCCTGGATGCTCACATTTCTTCAGATCTTTGTACGGCCCGTCTTGGTGCTCATTATGGAGAAGATGGTGCGGTAATAGTCGTTGGCACCGGTTCTTGCGGACTTGCAGTCGAAGGCGCCAAGACACTGGAGCTGGGTGGCCATGGATTTCCCCTTGGCGACAAGGGTGGCGGAGCATGGCTTGGGTATAAAGCTATTAGGCAATACCTCTATTCTATTGATAATCTTGCGGAACATACTTTGTTGGACGACATTCTGGCAGAGAAGATGCAAGAGAGATGCGCGTTGGCAATCGTAGAAAAATATTCGCATGCGAAGCCGGTGGAATTTGCCAAGCTTGCTCCCGCGGTTCACCAGGCGGCGGCACAACATGATCCAAGAGCAATCCAGATTGTCCAGGAGGGCGCCAATTACATTGACGCCATGGCACGCAAACTCAATGAGCTTCACCCGACCAATTTCTCACTCATTGGAGGGTTGGCTGAGCCGACAAGAAAATGGCTCACACCAGAGTTGAGGAACATTTTTTCAGAGCCGAAGGGAAATGCTGAATTTGGCGCTGCGCTTATGGCGAAATCAAGATGGTCAGACCGTCTGCCTGATGCTGCGCTTCGCTAGCTTGCGCTCTTTGGCACACCGGCAATCCAGGTTTTCAAAATGTTGAGCGATCGATCCGCCATAATCAGGTCGGCGCGGTACCCTGCCTTTATTTGCCCCAATGTCTCACCCAGGCCTATGAATTCAGCCGGGTTCTGGCTGGCCATCGAAATCGCCTGAGCAAGGGTGACCCCCATCATCTGAACGGCATTGGTGACAGCACTGGACATATCCAGATTAGAACCAGCCAAAGTCCCGTCGCTATTGACGCATTTCCCGCCTTCTATGGTTACGCTCTCACCATTGAGATTGAATGCTTTCATATCCGTACCCACCCCCGGCATGGCGTCGGTTACAAGAAAAAGACGGCTGATCGGCTTTGCCGCCATCGCCAGCCTCAAACACGCTGGATCTACATGAAAACCATCAATGATAATGCCGCACCACAACTCATCGTTGTCTAGTGCGGCGCCAACGACCCCGGGCTCTCGAGCAGTAATATTGGACATCGCATTGAACAGGTGAGTCACACCGGTAACGCCTGCATCAAATGCTTCCTGGATACATTTGAAGCCGGCATTTGTGTGACCGGCAGATACTACAACATTGCGGCTTCTCAAGCTTGCAATGAGTTCAGGATTTGTCATTTCTGGCGCCAACGTAACCAGTGTTCGCCCCAGATCGAGCGATGACAACAAATCCACAGCGGCTAGATCGAGCGTCCTGAAGTTGCCGGCATCATGAGCTCCGCACTTTTCGGGATTGAGATATGGCCCTTCAAGATGAATACCTAGAACTCCCGGCACGCCAATCTCGATGGCTTCTCGAACAGCAAGGATTGCCCGTTCCATCACCCTAGCTTCATCAGTGATTAGCGTTGGCATGAAGGAAGTTGTGCCGAAGAAGCGATGCGCTTCACCAATCCTGCGGATCGTGTCGACGCTAGGCTCATCATTGAACAGGACGCCGCCGCCGCCATTCACTTGTAGATCAACGAAGCCTGGAAGAAGGTAATTTCCGCCAATATCTACGACATTGGATAGGCCATCATATTGTGCGCCATCTGGCTCGATGCTCTTGATCAATCCGCCATCGATGATGACGGTATGCGACTCAAGAAAGGCTCCATCACTCAGGACACAGGCGTTGCGCAGGGCTTCCAATTTCTAAATAGTCTCCGTAATCTTATTCAGGAATGGCGGACGATCAGGATCAGACCCGCGCAATATCGCCACTCTATTTGCAAGTCGGTAGAAACTTTGAATATACAATATCGGCTCAATGGCCGAATGCACATTCTCAATCCTCGGCAGGTTGATCGCGCCCGGGAATTGACCTCCTGCCACAATCACTTGAGCGCGCCGTAAAATGAAGTCGTTAATGGCCATCTCAAATTGCTCGCGGGATTCATCGTGCTGGATAAAGGCCAGGATCGGAAATCCGGCTCCCGATATCGCCATAGGTCCATGACTTACCTCGGCAACGCTGAATGCCTCGGCGTGCAATCCCGAAGTTTCTTTGAACTTCAGCGCTGCTTCTTGCGCAACAGCCAATCCTGGACCTCGCCCCAAGGTAAAAAGGCTCTGCGACGCCACCAATATCTCCGTCGCTTCTGACCAGTCCAACTTCCACGCCGCCGCCAGATATTCGGGCAAGGTATCTATGGCATTTTTCAAATCTGCATCGCCGGACCATTGCGCTATCAAGCTCGCTAGAACGGCCAACGTGCCTATGAAGGTCTTGGTTGCTGCCACGCTGCATTCCTTGCCAGCACATATTGGAACAACACCATCAGAGATATCCACCAATGGGCTTTCGGGCATATTCACGATCGAAATGACCAAAGCTCCGGCCTTTTTGGCTGATTCAGCCGCAGCGATGATATCGGGACTTCTCCCCGATTGCGAAACGACGAAGAATACCGCCTCGCCTAGATCTAGCGGGGCATCATAGACCGAGCTCGTCGATGGTGTGAAAGATGAGGCAGAAATGCCAAGGTATCTTTCAATTTGATACTGAGCATATGTCGTTGCATGATCCGAACTGCCGCGGGCACAGAAGAGTGCAAACCGGGGATTCTTCTTCCTGACCATCCTCGCGGCTTCTTCCACGGCCTGCCTGGATTCCAGCAATTGCCGTGCAACCACCTCAGCAGCTTGCCCCGCTTCCAAGAACATGTTCGTTCTCTCGGCAATTTGGCTCAAGTCCTCGCTCATCTTCAAAAATTTCTCCAAGAAATTTGCGCGGCACGGTTTACGCTTGTCCAATCGGCTCGATGTTCAACGCAGCAAATTATTGCGCCATCCAACGCCCATCACGCTTCTGAAAATGGCTGGGCGGCAGAGGAAGGCCTTCGTCATTCACTATAGCCAACTGTGAGGAAGGAAATGGAATTGCCCCAAACCGAACAAATTTCGGACCGTCAATCTTCGAGGAGACGAGCAGTGTGTCGCTCGATGTGAATTTGGCCTCCGCAGGAGCATATCGGCCATATTCATTTCCGATCTCGAAACCCTCTATGCTTTTACCCGGCTTGCCCGATTTAAAGTTGCTCAGCCTTATCTCGAGTTCTGAACCTTCGCCAGAAATCTCGAAAATTCCGGGATAGACGGGCAAGCCGCCAACACCATAAACATTGGCCAGAACCGCAGCAGCCAACCGTTCGCCAACCTCCCTCTTATCGCTTGGATGGATGTTCTTCTTTTCGCCCAGATCATAAGTCACAATCAGGGATGCGTTTGACATTTGATCCACCGCCATGCTCTGGGCTTCCCTTAAGGCGGGCCAATAGGGTGAATCATATCCAGGTAGCTGAATAACAAAGAACGGCAGGTTTGGATCTCTGAAGTTCTCCCGCCAACTTTCTACCATGCGAGGAAACAATTCGCGGTAATGTACAGTATGTTCAACCCTTGTTGCGTCAGATTCGCCTTGATACCAGAGAACAGCTTTTAGCCCTGCATGCTTCAACGGAGCGATCCCGGCGTCGAACAAGAAGGAAGGTTCGCACATCCACCGATATTTGGATTTGCCGATGATGAATGGCTCATTTGGCGACATGGCTCTTTGAAGCGCCTGTTTTCCGCGTTCCTTGTGCGGCTTTAAGAAATAGGGGTTGGTGAAGAAATCACCCTTGAAGATATGCCGGGTGAAGGGATGGGTTCTTAATACCCTTTGAGGAATCCAATTATTCAATGCGGATCCGCCAACCGCGACTTGAACAAGGCCAATTGGAACATCTTGATCGTTGGCGATCAAAGAACCTGCTGTCCAAGCTACGGCAGAAAAATCCGAAATCTCTTTCAGATCCGCCCTTTCCCAACTCCCCTGGAAAAAGTCGTCTGAATTGCTGCGCGCTAGCTCTTTATCTGTGTAGCCTTCCGGCGCGCGAGCGCGCAGATAGTGCATCTTCAGCAGGCGGATGCGATCGTTATACTTGGTGTGTGGGTACTTCTTCACATCCGATTTTTGGACCGGCCAGTGCATATTCGACTGCCCCGACGCGAGAAAGACATCGCCGATAAGAATATCCTCAAAGGTCTTATCCCCGACTTGAAGGACGACTGGCTCAAAACTGGCCTTTCTGGGCGAAAAGACAGTACGCCACTGGCCCTTGGAATTCGTTCGAGCTTCTCTGCTCTCGCCATCAAATACGATAGGCACGACACTGCCAGGCACAGCATCTCCCCAAACCACAATCGGTTGATCGCGCTGCAGCACCATGTGAGAACTGAAATACTTTGCAGCGGTTGCCGTATCCCTTGCAAACGCCGGCGAACTCACAAGCGCTATCGCCAAGAACGCAGCTTTCAGAATGGAAGCTATAGATGGAAGATGCGCCATATCTATCTTTTCTCGGGTTTGGTCCATATCTCTCCTGTCGTGCCGACCAAGCGACTCCAGCCTTGGATTTGGGTCAAAGTCACGACATTGAGAAGTCTTCAAAAATTTTGTATTCTTATTTTGAATTTGTTCTCTTTATATTGCGTCCCAAAAGGCCTGCGGAATTTTTGTCTGAGACCATGCCAGTGTTTCTCGGACATGGTCGACGGATTGCAATCCGCATAGAACAGCTCCGGTTGCTTGATGCGCAAGCACGAAGTTCAATGCGGCAGCACCGATCGAGATCAAATGTTCATCGCAATGCTTTTCGATTTGTCTAACCTGGCAAATTATATCCTTATCGGCCGGCTTGTAGTCATATAGCGCGCCGGATTTACTTCCCGCCGCCAGAATCCCAGAGCCGTATACACCGCCCAGAATGAGTTCTGCCGATTGCTCCTGGATGAATGGAAGAAATTCCAATCCGGCTGACTGGTCAAGTAGCGAATAGCGTCCAGCCAGCAAAACATGTCCGTCGTCAGAACATTTGGCACAACTCGCGGCGTAGGTTTGCGGAGTGCGGGCCTCGTCTGAGGTTTGATGTTAGGCGGCGAGCCTGCGGTGTTGCAAGCGCCGATGTTCGAGTGTCTTTCGCTTGATCCTTTCTCTTCGTTTGATGATGGCAGGGGCCCTGCCGAAGTAGGTATCGGCAGGTGTCACATTGTCGAGGCTCTCGTGGTATCGGCAGTGGTTGTAATGCTCGACGAAGGCCTCGATCTGCTGGTGGAGATCGCCGGGCAGGAAGTAGTTCTCTAGCAGCACGCGGTTCTTCAGGGTCTGGTGCCAGCGCTCGATCTTGCCTTGGGTCTGTGGGTGGAAGGGTGCGCCGCGCACGTGGCTCATCTTGTTGGCCTCGATGTATTCGGCCAGTTCGCCAGCGATGTAGCTGGGGCCATTATCGCTGAGCAGGCGGGGCCTGTGCAGCACGTTGGCGTGATCGCAGCCTGAGGCTGCTAGCGCCATATCGAGCGTGTCAGTGACGTCCTCGGCTCGCATGGTGGTGCAGAGCTTCCATGCAATGATGTAGCGCGAGTAATCGTCGAGCACGGTCGACAGATACATCCAGCCCCACCCGATGATCTTGAAGTAGGTAAAGTCTGTCTGCCACATCTCATTCGGGCGCGTGGTCTTCGTGTGGAACGCCTCTGCCGCCTTGATCACCGTATAGGCCGGGCTGGTGATGAGGTCGTGGGCCTTGAGCAGGCGGTAGACCGTGGCTTCGGACACGAAGTAGCGCTTCTCGTCGGTGAAGCGCACCGCCAGCTCTCTCGGCGATAGCTCGCTGTGTTCCAGAGCCATGTCGACGATCTGATCCTGAACCTCGGGCGCGATCCTGTTCCACACCCGGCTCGGCGTCGATGGCCGGTCTGCCAGCGCTTCGGGCCCGCCTTCAAGGTAGCGATCATACCAGCGGTAGAAGGTCCGGCGAGCAACGCCGAGCTGGTCCAGCGTGCGCTTGGCGGGCAGGTGCGATTGCTCGACGATCCGGATGATCTCGAGCTTCTCGGATGCGGGGTATCTCATTCGTCGCCTCCCCCATCCGCGATCATGCTTTTTTTGAGCAAGCGGTTCTCCAGGGTGAGGTCGGCCACGCACTCCTTCAGGTCGCGGGCCTCACGGCGCAGGTCCTTCACCTCGTCCGTGGTCGCAGCGCGGGCCGTGTCACCGGCGAGGCGACGCTTGCCAGCCTCCATGAACTCTTTGGACCAGGTGTAATACAGGCTCTGGGCGATACCCTCGCGGCGGCAAAGCTCGGCAATGGAGTCATCGCCTCGTAGCCCATCGAGCACGATCCGGATCTTGTCTTCCGCTGAGAAGTGTCGGCGGGTCTTGCGGCGGATGTCCTTTACCACCTGTTCGGCGGGCTTTTTGGAGCTTGAGGATTTGGGCTTCATCTTCGTTCCTTCGTCACTACGACGAAGCCCAAATCCTCCTTAAATCACAACCTCAAATCTGTGCCATTGGCGCTGACGGGGGACAGTACGGCGATAGCCTTCAGGCTCCCCCCGGGTATCGCTTCGATGCCGGCGTGGCGACGACATTCTCACTCGATTTTGAGACGGCGCTAGCCGTGCCGGTCAGCCTGGCATTGTTTGCCGCCGACAATAGAGAGGAAATTCTGCAGCATCCTATTGCTCTGCTCGAGGGAGCAGAACGGATTTCGGGGCGCTTGGCCGTCTTCGCCGAGGCAGGTCAAATCCATGCGGGGCTTGCCCAACAATCTCGACTTTGCTCGTTGCTTGAGAAGGTTATCGTCGAAGTCCAAGCGCCAGGAGAGGGTAGCTTCCATCCGAAAATCTGGGCGCTGCGGTTCAAGCCATTGGACCAAGAGGGCGATGATGTTCTCAGGGTGCTCGTATTGTCACGCAATCTTACGCGCGACAGGTCATGGGACATAGCCGTGCGTCTCGACGGACGCCGCACTCGCCAGCCTAAGGCCCAGAACCGTCCGTTGTACGCGTTGCTCTCCGCGCTCCCAGATCTCGCGGTCAGCCCGGTCCCGGATGAGCAGCGGGCGCTCACTTCGGAACTCGCCGAAGACATGCGCTACGCCGAGTGGTCATTGCCCGATGCCTGTGAAAAATTTGAGTTCGCAGTCAACGGGCTGGGAGGACGGCCTTGGCAGCCGCCGGAATGCACGCGCATCGGTGTGGTCTCGCCATTTTGCGACGATGACGCGTTATCGATGTTGGCTGGAAAGGCGCGCCGCTCCGCCGAAATCTTGATAAGCAGGCCCGATCAGCTTGCCTGCATAGCTGCCGAAACACTCGACGATTTCGCACATGTCGCGGTTCTGGATGAAATGGCCGAGCGTGAAGATGGCGAGGAAGCTATTTCGGGAGCTTTGGAAGGGCTCCACGCCAAGATAATTGTCGCTGAGCACAGCTGGGATACCCGTCTGACCTTAGGCTCCGGCAATGCGACTAAACCCGCGTTCATCTCAGGGCGAAATGTCGAGTTCTTCATCACGTTCACGGGTAAGACGTCAAAGCTGGGGTCGATCGAGGCCATTCTCGGCGAGAACGGGTTCGGGCGTCTCACTCGTGCTTACGTTCCAGGAGAATTGGCTGCTGCTGACGCCTCCGAGCGTGCTGCTGAAAGGGTGCTCCTTGATGCCCGGCGGGCACTTGCCCGCGGATGCCTCAGCATCCGTTGTGAAGCAGACGTGACCGAGGGCCCAGGCAATTGGCGCATGTGGCTAATTCCGCCTGCTGGAGGCATTGCACTTGCGAACATCAACCGAGTGCGGGTTTGGCCGATAACCCGAGGGGAAGGGCACTCCAGGGATGCCCAGGCATCACTGGAAGCCGGTGAGGCTTTGGACTTGGGTGTGGTTGCGCTCGCCGATGTCACACGTTTTCTGGCGATTGAAATGAAGGAACGGGCAACCGGTCAAAGCGTCCTTTTTAGCACCGGCTTGCCGATTGAGGGCCTACCGGCCGAGCGCGACGCAGCGATTATGCGATCGGTGATCAATGATCGCAAAACATTCCTGCGCTATTTGAGGCTCTTGCTCACCGCACTCGGTGATCCGTTTGCGGCGGCATTAGCTGCCGATGGAAGCGGCAGTGGGGCAGGGTGGGCCATGGCCGTGGCCGACGATGAGCCGTTACTCGAGGAACTCGTCCGGGCCCTTTGCGCCAAGGATGGGCGCCTGGATGCGGTCGATCGTCTGATGACCAGGCTAACAGAGGCAAATACGGAAGGCGCAGACCCAATACCCGAAGAGTTTCGGGTTCTCTGGCAGACATTCCGCGCCGTACTGGAGGAGTCCGGCAATGGAGAATGAGCCGTTCGACGCGGGCGCCGCACTCGCTCAACTCAAGCGCTTTCAGCGTCGCACGGTAGAGTATGTGTTCGACCGTTTGCATGGCGCTGATCCCGTGCGTCAGTTCCTGGTCGCAGACGAAGTGGGTCTGGGCAAAACCATGGTTGCCCGCGGGGTGATCGCCAAGACCATCGAAGCGTTGTGGAATCGATCAAAGCGGATCGACATTCTTTACATCTGCTCCAATCAGGCCATCGCCGCGCAAAATCTCAATCGTCTCAATGTATTGGGAAAGCGTGCGATGGCCTTGCCCACTCGCATGACCTTGGTGCCATTGCAGCTTCGCGGCGAACAAGATCTGTCTGCGAACAAGGTCAATTTCATCAGCCTCACGCCTGGAACCACGTTCAATCTTCGATCTACCACCGGGGTCGTTGAAGAACGGGCGCTCTTGCATCGCCTGCTTGAAGCCATGGGCTTTTCGTTCACGCCGCTCAGAAACGCGCTGCAAGTGGACGCCGGGAATGGACGCTGGGATGCGTGCGTCGGTAGCATGTCACTTGAGGGTATTGATCCGACGATAGTTTCGAACTTCCACGACGCAGTCCGTCAAGATGCATCGCTGTTGTCGGCAATCGACGAAATGATCTCGCTGTTCCCGCGCCGCCAGCCAACATACCCTGACGAGAAGCGTTGGAAACGAAACGAGGTAATCGGGGCGCTACGGAGCAAGCTATCGCACGCTTGCGTCAGTGCGCTTAAGCCAGATCTTATCATCCTCGACGAATTCCAACGTTTTCGGGAATTGCTGCGCGGTGAGGGGGAGCCGGCCGAGCTCGCAAGGGCCCTGTTTGACTATTCTGACGATACAGCCAGCGCACGCACCCTTCTACTCTCCGCAACTCCCTACAAGATGCTCACGCTCTCGGGCGATGAGCCTGATGACGGCGATCATTACGAGGACTTCCTTGAAACAATCGAGTTCCTCTACGGGCGCGATAAGGGGGCGACCATCAAGGTCGAACTTGACCGCGAAATGCGCCGCTTTCGTAAGCTACTCCAGCAACTGCCGACAAGCGCGACCGACGCCAAGCGCGCGCGCAACAAGGTTCAGCGTACACTGAAGCGCGTTATGGCGCGCACCGAGCGCGTTGGCAGTACTGCTGAACGAGATTCGATGCTGGCTGAGCCATCGATCAACGTGCCGCTCGCACCTGCCGATCTTCATCAGGCCGAAGCGTTTGCCCGCGTCGCGCGAGCCGTCGATGCGCGCGAAATCATCGAGTATTGGAAGTCCGCACCTTACCTCCTGAATTTTATGCGTGATTACACGCTAAAGCATCGCCTGAAGGATAAAGCCGCAAATTCGAACCCGGCCCTGATATCAGCGTTGAGCGATGCGCAGGCGCTGGGCATCAGTCGCGAACAGGTCGAAGCTTATCAGCCGATTGATCCGGCTAATGGGCGCCTTCGAGCATTGATGGCTGATTTGTTTGATTCAGGGCTCCATCAGCACCTCTGGCTTCCNCCGGCGGTNACATATTATGGCCCGGCATCTGAGGGCACACCGGCTACGAAAGCGCTTGTCTTTTCNGCATGGCAGATGGTGCCCGATGCGCTTGCCGCACTGCTTTCCTACGAAGCCGAACGGCGGATGGGGGCAGCGTCGGTGGTTCGGTCCTACTCGGAAGCCACGCGCCGCCGTCCGCTTCAGTTCAAGCTGGTAGATGGTCGCCCGGCTGCGATGCGCGCGCTGCACCTGATCTATCCGTCACCAACACTGGCCAGAATCTGTGATCCGTTAAGCGTCTTTTCTGGCGCTCCGGAACAATTGTCGGTTGAAGAAATGCGCGCAGCGATTGCGGATCGTATTCGTACTGCCCTGGGGCACCTGTTCGCCAAGGAAAATGGCGAAGAAGCAGCTGGCAGGGATGCAGAATGGTCCACACCGGCAACGATCGACGTATTGTTGAAGACCAAATCTTCCGGGTGGCTGCAGTATCTCGGTTACAGATGGACGATCCAGGAGGAAGGCTTTCGAGAGCACATCGCCGAGTTGCGGAGGACTGCAACCGAGGCATCGCTCGGGGAGCTCGACAACGACACGCTGGATCTACTGGTCGATGTAGCCTTGGGAAGTCCGGCTGTCTGTGCATTGCGCGCGCTCCATCGCATTGCGCCAGGACTGGCGTGGGATGATCCGCATTTGATGGACGCCGCGGCATCAATCGCTTGGGGTTTTCGGGCGCTCTTCAATCAGCACGACGCCGTTGCTCTCCTACGGCAAGAGCGCGATGACCATTACTGGCGCAGCGCATTGACGCATGGTGTCGAGCACAACCTCCAGTCAGTGCTCGACGAGTACGCCCATTATCTTGTCGAAGGCGAGGGTTTGGCCGGGAGCTCCGAGCGTGAACGTGTCGCCGGCGTGGCCGCGGCCATGACCCACGCCTTGTCAGTCCGCCCCTCCCAGATTGATGTCGATGATGTGGGAGTTGAGGACGGCAAGGTCGTCTTTCATCCGTCCATCAGGATGCGCGGTCGCTTCGCTATGCGATTAGCTGAATACAAGGACGAGGAAGGCGGAACCGTGCGGCTCGGAAGCGTGCGAGATGCGTTCAATTCGCCTTTCAGACCATTTGTGCTGGCCACGACATCGATCGGTCAGGAAGGCTTGGATTTTCACCCCTATTGCTATCGAGTCTATCATTGGAATCTCCCAGGGAACCCGGTCGATCTTGAGCAAAGGGAAGGGCGTGTTCACCGGTTCAAAGGACATGCGGTCCGGCATAATGTTGCCAGAGCTCATGCCGATGCAATCCGCACGTCTACAAAGCCACCGGCAGACCCATGGGAGGCGATGTTCAACGCGGCCAAACGCGCTACCACGAGCAAATCCGAACTTGTTCCGTACTGGGTTTTTGATGGTCCGGTAAAGGTCGAGCGCCGCGTACCAATGCTACCCATGAGTCGAGAAAACACGCGGCTACGTTGGCTCAAACGCAGCCTGACACTCTATCGGCTGGCATTTGGGCAGCCGCGGCAAGACGACCTGCTGGCCTATCTTGACCGTCTCGTTGACGAGGGCGTCGACGTGGCTGCTCTCGAAGAATTGCAGATCAAGCTCGAACCGTGATTGGTTCGGTTTGTTAGAGTGTCAATTTCTCAGGCGGGGCCAAGCCGGATCGGGGGAACCTCGACTAGCAAGTACGGGAGCGCGGAGCTGCACTCTGACCAGCCAAACGCATAATTCCCAGCGAGGGTAATCGGTGGCCCATACGCGCCGGTCTTGTAGGTAAGGGCGGTTCCTCCTGCATACTCTCGCCCATGGCGAAAATCGAAATCGCTCGTGTCGCTGGAGTAGCTTGTCTGGTCGACATAATGTCGATGATCGGTCGCCACCAACATGAACCCTAGATCCGCGACATCTGCGCACTGCTCTAGCCTGGCGATGTCCTTGAACACGTCGTAGCGATTGTTTGGTTCGCGGTGATTTTCCCGTTTGAAAAACTTGAGCTCGATTGCACAACGCCATTCGCGGCCATCACCGTCTGTAAGTCGAAACCAAACGTCGATCCGCCCTCGCTTGCCGCCATTGCTCCGCAGCGGCTTTTCTAGTTCGACAGAAAATGTCTCCCGCTCGCTGATAATCTCGAGATCGGCGGCCGACGAAATTATGCGTCCGAGGTGTAGCTGAAGAGTTGCCTCGCTTTCGCATCGTACTCGTCCCCCACTGATCTGGCGAAAAAGCGTGGGCACAGCGAGGTGCACGATATTGCGCAGACGACTTAGTGACATCTCATCCTGACTATAACAGTTGGCAAATGCTGGCCGAGAGCCTGATAACCTACTGCAAGAGTGGATGGAACGCGTCTAGCGCGCCTCCCAACCACTTTGGCAAACGGCGGCCGTCTACTACGACCGCTTTTGACGCATAATGACGATAGGCCGATCCTATGAGAAAGCCCGATTCTGTATCTAAGCTCGCTGACTTTGGTCGCGTTCGGCTGTCGAAGTCGTTCTTCATGCGGGATTTCCTATTCTCCGACATTGCAGCCGTTCACGGGCTAAACAATGTACCTGATGATCCTGACCTGGCTATCGCGGCAGGAAGCAGGCTCTGTGAAGAACTGCTTGAACCCTTGCAGGATCGGTTCGGCCGCATCGCTGTCCGATCTGCTTTTCGCTCGTGCGAAGTCAACGGGCTGGGCAATGAGATGCAAGTAGCAGGAAAAGGCGGATATAACTGCGCTTCGAACGATGCCAATTTCGCTGGCCACATTTGGGATCGTCGGGATTCGGCGGGGCGAATGGGGGCAACGGCGTGCGTCGTAGTTCCGGCGTTCTGGGATGCATTTCAGAATGAAGGTGATTGGCGAAAGCTTGCCTGGTGGATCCACGACCATTTGCCCTATTCAAGCCTCTATTTTTTTCCGAAGTTTTGGGCGGTGAACATAGCTTGGCGGGAGGAGCCGGAACGTCGGATCGACAGTTACACCAATCCCAAGGGCTGTTTAACCAAGGCTGGGATGCCGAATAATTCAGGATCGCACGAGCAGGACTGGGCTGGCATTGAAGCAGCAATGGTCAGCGGGCTCGCGTGATGAATGACTGGGCAGCAAAATGTCAGATCAACTGATTACCGCCGTCGAGATGGCGAATGCCAACGGTGTAGATCCAAAGCGGTTTCGCGCTGCCCTTCGAGCTGCGGGACTCGGTTGGCATTCGCACAATGGCCGCTGGGAGGTCATGCGCGGGAGCAGTCAACACGCAGACATGGAAAATGTCATGGCGAGGTTATGCGGAGAGCCTTCAAACTTTCGGTCGGTCAAGAAGGCCTTTGACGCGAAGCCAAGGGTGTCTGTCCGCGACGAGCAATATGTTCTCGACCTTTGCGATGAGTTTCTCGGGATGAAGGCCGTGCGTCAGCATTGCTTTCCGTTTCTTACCGGAGATCCCGATCTGCGCGGGAACCGAAGGCCTTTACCGGTCGATGGCTTTTATCCGGAACTAAGGCTTGTCGTCGAATATCACGAGCGTCAGCACAAAGAACGTGTCGGCTTTTTCGATGACAAGCCGACTGTCTCTGGAGTTCCCCGCGGAGAGCAGCGCCGACGTTATGACGCGCGCCGCCGCGAATTGTTGCCGCTGAACGGCATCACACTCATAGTCCTTGGGGTCGATGAATTTGCCCACGATAGAGCCAAGCGCTTGCTTAGGATTTCGTCCGACAAGGTCATCGTCAGGAGGCGCTTGCAGGAATTCCAGACAAAGTCATCATCGGGTTGAATTTTATCTTTTGATAAAGCTGATTTAGGGCAATGTCTGAAAATGGCTACTGAACAGCGCACCCCTAGACTTGCCGTATTGATTGATGCGGATAACGCTTCCTCGCGGATCGCACCCCGTCTCTTTGAGGAGATAGCGAAGATCGGTGAAGCAAGCGTTCGGCGCATATACGGGGATTTCTCCGGAACCAGACTGAAATCCTGGGCAGAGGTGCTCGCAACTCATGCGATCAAGGCGCACCAAAGCTTTGCATACACAAGCGGGAAGAATGCCTCGGATATCGCCTTGGTCATTGACGCCATGGACCTGTTGCACACAGGTCGGTTTGACGCCTTTTGTCTCATATCTTCAGATAGTGACTTTACGGGCTTGGCATCACGCATCCGGGAACAGGGCATCGATGTCTACGGGTTTGGCGAGCAGAAAACGCCAGAAAGCTTTCGACAAGCATGTCGTCGCTTCATCTACACTGAAAATCTGCTGCCCGAGGTGCCAGCGTTAGATGAGCCAGAGCGTCAGGATGCCCGTCCAGCCAACGTTAAGAAGCCACCGACGGCTGCGATGTCTTTGATCCGAACCGCTATTTTGCAGTTGGATGATGAAGGCGGTTGGGTGCCTTTAGGTCGGGTTGGGCAGCGGCTTGCTGCGCTTGCCTCCGACTTTGATCCCAGAACATATGGTCAGGGCAAGTTGAGCGACTTGGTTGAAACTGCAGGGGGCTTCGAATCGCGAAGAACTGAAACCGGCCATCTACAAGTTCGTGTCTGTCCCTCTGGGCAGGTAAGCAAAGCGAAATCCAAGAGGGCAAAGCCTGCATGAAAGCCTTGGCTCTGCTCTACGCCTGTTTGACCTAGCCCTGCGGGGCTGCGCCTTGAAGCTGGAGTATCACTATTGGCTCGTCTGACTAAAGCGCATCTGCGCTATCTCGAGCATCACGGGATTGACGTCGACGAAACTTTTGATGCCTCGGGTTTGAAGCGCGCTGAATATCGACCTCGGATGAAGGCTGAGGGGAAGTTCGTGGCTTACGGTGTGACTAAATGTCACAACGGGCATTCATTGCGCAATCGATACGGGACATGCATCGAATGTTTTCCGGCATCGATCGCCTTTGCTCGTCGCAGCGAAATGTCGGGCTACCTCTATCTCGCTAAGTCAGCGGATTTGGGTCTGATCAAGGTCGGCTTCTCTGGGGATGATCCGGATAATCGAATCTACATCGCGAATCTCGAAGGATACGGCGGAGCGTGGGACTGGCAGATTTGCCTGACTGTCTGGGCAGATCATGCCGGGGCGAAGGAGATAGCTGTCCATCAATCGCTAGCCGACTTTCGCGCTGAAAGGGCCTGGATACGAAATGGAGCGGGCATCGTTTCGAGGGAGATGTTCGACTGTGAACTGGCGGCAGGCATCGACGCCTTGATGTCGCAACTCACAGCCAGAGAAGTGCAGTTGATCGAGTATCGGTAAGTGATCGTGAGCTTGCGATACATCAATGCTCTGTCTGGGGATAGTTAGAGTTGGATCGAATTCAGTCTTACAGCTGGCTGCAGGTTTTGATCATGCGACCAATTTTGACGCATTTTCAGGCTAGTACGAGATCATGAGTGAATTATTCCTATCGGGTGTCCCTGAGAACCTCGTGCGCCAAGCGTTAGACAGGGCAGGTGGTAACGAACTGGCTTCGGGCAAATTCGCAAGCCCTGAAAGTAGCGCCGCTTTGGCCGTTAATGGGTTCGGCTGGTTCATCGAAAGGCCAGCCTTACTCCCACCTTTTCCAAACCTTGATGATATCGAATGGTCGCCCATGTCGGTCGAGATTGAACGACAGATGCGCTTTCCCTGGAATGGCGGTCGTCACCCCTGGCTTGATGCTGCTGTTGTCACCGAGAGTTGCCTCATCGGCGTAGAATCCAAGCGTTTCGAACCATTTCGCGACACGAAACATGTTGTCCTCTCCAATGCGTACGACCGCGATGTGTGGGGAGAAGCAATGGATCCGTGGTGCGCTATGCGTGATCGCTTGAGATCGGAGCCGTCACATTTCCGTTATCTCGATGCTGCCCAGCTCGTGAAGCATGCATTCGGGCTGGTAACTGAAGCCGGGCGGATCAGCCGCGCGCCGGTCTTGTTCTATCTTTTTGCCGAGCCTTCGCGGGTGTCAGCCTCCGCGCGTTCGGAGCACCGGGCGGAAATAGAAGCCTTCTCCGTTGCGGTAAGCGGCGCCCGTGTCCGATTTGCTGCGGCTAGCTGGTCAGAATGGCTGATGCGGTTCGCATCGCCTGCCAAAACTCCTGCGGTTGCTGCGCATGCGGAGGCATTGCGAAGGAAGTTCGAGCCATAGGTGGACGCACAGATTATTCCGGCTTGGTTTGGGGTTTGGCTCGAGGCCTACGCATTCCCGGGTGTTGCTTGATGCGCAAGACGCTCAGATGCGGCCAATTTTGTCGTACGTAGGAATTAGTCAGGCACGATGAGTAGAAACATTCGGACCAGCTTAACCGACCCTATCCAGATCCCGACGCTGTCAGTAGCGACCGGGCGAATTGGAGTATCGTTCTGTCCGGGTAAGCGGGGGCCGGCGCTTGCCGGGTTCGATTGGATGCGCGATCTCACTGTTGACTTGGACGCGGTGCGCGACTGGGGAGCCGCCGCAGTTATCTCTCTAATCGAGGATCATGAGATCGAATTCCTTGGCGTTTCCAAGTTGGAAGCGGAAGTGACCGCTCGCGGCATGGAGTGGCTTCATCTGCCAATTGTTGATGTTGCCGCACCCGGTGATGAATTCGAGCAACGATGGCGATCCGCTGGGCCTCGCGTGAGGGGTATTCTTGCAGAAGGGCGAAGCGTTTTCATCCATTGCCGGGGCGGTCTCGGCAGGGCGGGAACGGTAGCAGCGAGGCTGCTTATCGAACTAGGCGAAGCTGACGCCGCTAGCGCGATTGCGCGAGTACGAGAGGTTCGGCCTGGGGCCATCGAAACCAGGACGCAGGAGAACCATTTGCACGCGCTTTGGCGCGTGTACGATCGTGCCTGTGGATGTCTGATCGGTTTGGCAGTCGGAGACGCCTTGGGGACGACGCTCGAGTTCAAGCCTCGCGATAGCTATGACCACATCACCGATATGGTCGGGGGAGGGCCGTTCGGTCTGGACGCGGGCACTTGGACTGATGATACCTCGATGGCTCTTGCTCTCGGGGACGCTCTTCTGGCTAGTGCGGCCAAGGACTCAATCTTTGAGCCGCAAGAAGCACAACGTCGATTTGTCGAATGGTGGAAGAACGGGGCCTACAGCCCCACGGGCAACTGCTTCGATATCGGGATTACCACCCGCCAAGCACTCTCGCGTTTTGAACAGAGCGGGGATCCGATTTCCGGTTCGGACGATCCCCATTCAGCAGGAAATGGATCTCTGATGAGGCTGGCGCCGGTCGCGGTCTGGGGCATCGGGGCTGATCCTGCGGTGATGACACGAGTGGCGCGTCGGCAGAGTATGACTACCCACGCGGCCGATGCATGTCTTGAAGCGTGCGAAGTTTATGCGATCATGCTGCGAGCGGCGATTCTCGGCGCAGATTTCGATAGTGCACTGGAAAATGCTCGCGGATCATACGGCCCCGTAATCGGGCCCATTGTCGCTGGCAGTTGGCGCGAGAAGACGCGAGATCAAATTTCGAGCAGCGGCTTCGTGGCTCACAGCCTCGAAGCGGCAATCTGGTGTGTGGCGAATACCGATAACTTCGATGATGCGGTGTTGCTGGCAGCCAACCTTGGTGACGATGCAGACACCACTGCGGCAATCACTGGCCAGTTGGCTGGTGCCATCTACGGAGCCTCGACTATTCGTCAGTCATGGCAGGAGAAGTTAGCTTGGCGCGACGAAATTGAGGCGCTCGCCCGAAAGTTGGCTTTCCCCTTAATTCCGGTCTCACGCTAACGTCCGGCAATCGCTTTGCGGCGCGGCTCAAAAGCCCACCGGTTTTATCATGGTCGAGATAGGATCGTGATGCGTCAATTTTGACACCGTAACGCTGTTTCAGGGGATAATGATGCAAGTTTGCGACATTACGAGCCGCTGGCTGAAACGACCGCCGCAATTGACGGCAGGCTTGGCCCAATTACCTACAACGAGATCTGCGTCCCAGAAATCAGAACGGGGTCCAAGCCTGCCTCCTCCTGCTGGAGGAACAGCGAAGGTGCGCCGTCTGGGCGAAACGGCGAACCTGTTTTCCACATTCCGAGCATGATCACCGCAAGCTTCCTTGCTACGGCAACGCGCGCCTTCAGGAACCCAACCCGCTGGGCCAGCTCGAGACCCCAGGTGCGAAGACGGCTTTCGATCTCAATCCTGCAAAGTAGCACGGTGGCTGCGGTAATCAGGTGCATCCGTGTGAGCTTATTCCCGTGCCGACTGATACGCCCCCGGCGTGAAGTGGCGCCTGACTGATATAGGGTCGGGGTCAGACCCAAGTATGCTCCAACGTCACGGCTCCGCTCAAATCGATGTGGATCGCCGATGGCACTGTAGAACGACAGCGCGATCACAGCTCCGACGCCGGGGATCGTCTGGAAATTGCGGCACGTAAGATTGTTCGATGCGATGTCGCGCATCTGCCGGTCAAGAGCGGAGATTTGCTCTCTCAGAGCCTCGGAAATGTCGACGAGCGGTTGCAGATTGACCCCGATTTCAAGCCCGTGCTGTCGCATTTTCCGCACCTGGTCGTTCACCTCAGCGGCCAGCGCACCCCTTCCGTTCAGGAGTTTCACGTTCCCGCCGTGTAACCTGAAAATCGATTGGATGAGCGCATCTGTCCTGGCGCGGTTTTTCAGCATTGTTCTTCGAACATTGATCAGGGTTCGGATATTCTGATGCTCCATTGGCTTCACAAAGACTGGCGACCCTATCGATCGACCAAGCCGCCCGAGCTCAGCGAGCCCTCGAGCATCGTGGACATCTGTTTTCTGCCGCCTGATCGCCAGGAATTTGCTCGATTTGCGTACATCGACCACCTGAACAGGAAATCCGTATGAACGCAGTTCTCGAACCATCTGGGTGCCATTGCCGGCCTCGATCGTGAGGCACTGCGCTGCCTCAACGCCAAACCTCCGCAGAATATCTCTGATGGGTCCAGATGTCGTTTCGCATATCGCTTCGAAGAGGATCCCGCCCTCTGCGTCGATGAGGCAAACGGCTGTTTCGAGATGCCCCGCATCGAGCCCCACCCAGTAGTGCTGATAAGCCAACCAGCGCCTCCTTCGAAACCTGTCCAAAAAGCCCAACCTAGGTTGGCCCGCGCAACTCGCCGAGTAGGAATTGTCCGCTCTGGCGTGATAGTGAAATAGGATATGCTAGGAGTGGATAGGATGACCCCAAGGCAAGCGCTTGATGATTTGATCCGCGAGCGGGAAGAGACCTACGCCGCGGTTTCGCGTCTGCTTGGCCGAAACTCCGCCTATATCCAGCAATACATCAAGCGCGGCACGCCCGCGCGTCTCGATCAAAGCGACATCGCTCAGCTGGCTTTGCATTTCGATGTTTCTGGCAAACTGCTCGGCGGAAAAGAGAGTTCTTCAACTCCGCGACGTTCGGTCATCACTGTGCCGGTAATCGAGGCCAAGGGCCTGGAAATCCCACAGGAACGATCTCGCATCGTCGATGAAGCTTGGCTAAGACGCCTATGCAATAGGCCTCCAGGTTTGGCGATCTTACCCATTGCTGGTGAGGCTATGCAGCCGACCCTGCAGAGCGGCGACGAAGTCATTATCCAAAGGTTGCGCTCTCACGATGCCCTTCACGACGGGCTCTACGCTGTCCGTGGATCGTCAGAGACGTTCGTCAGGCGGATCGCTCTGGACCCGACCAAAAATCGCATTTCTGTCCTCACCGACCATCCCGCTTATCCAAGCTGGAACGGTGTTCAGCGAAAGGCGATCAATGTCGTCGGCAAAGTGATCTGGATTGGTTCTCGGGTGTCGTGAGTGGGAGCTATGCTGCCTGCAACATACGCCAAGTTGCGCAGTGAATGTCCACTGCTCGGGGTAAGTCGAACGGTTTGCCGCGATCAAATTTCCGCTCATCGCAAAGGTGCCAAGATGGGGGTATTGCAGGGGGTATTTTTGGCGATGCGGATTGAGAAATGACATTTTAACAGCTGCTTAAGCGAGGTTGGTGGATCCCTCCTTGACTACCATCCGCACGCTTCCACAGAAATCCACATACCATCGCGTTCGATAGGCGACGGCGAAGCGCGCGCCGCATTAGGACGTGCGAAAATTTTGCCTGCTACCTAGAAAGCTACCTAGCGCGGGAAGCCGACCAAAAGCCACATCTGAGAAGTGACTTAAACACTTGATATATTGTGAAAAAATGGTGGACGCACTAGGGCTCGAACCTAGGACCCGCTGATTAAGAGTCAGCTGCTCTACCAACTGAGCTATGCGTCCACACCCGACCTTTGAGATCGACCTGTTCCGGTAGGCCCAAGGCCGCTGTCCGAATCAGGAGAGGCGCTCATATAGCGCTCATATCAATAAAGGGAAGGGGCAGTTCGCAAGTTGTCGGCAATCAACCCAGCCCGCGCCGGGGCGTCTCCCGATTCCAGCGGTTGACCATCATCAGCGTACCTATGCAGAGCATGTTGGTGAGCATGGAAGAACCGCCGTGACTCATGAACGGTAGCGGAATCCCCACCACAGGTGCCAGGCCCATCACCATCATCAGATTAATCGCGACATAGAAGAAAATGGTGGCGGTCATCCCGCCCGCCAACAAGCGTCCGAAGCGATCTTGCGACCGAATGGCAACCTTCCAGCCCCAGCGCATGATCAGCGCGAAGACCACCAACACAAACACGCCGCCAACCACGCCCCATTCCTCGGCCATGGTCGAGAAAACAAAATCGGTGTGGGGTTCGGGCAGATATTGCAGGTGGCTTTGTGAGCCGTTGTTGAAGCCCTTGCCGGTAATCCCGCCCGAACCGATCGCGATCTTGGACTGCGTAATGTGATATCCCGCCCCCAGTGGGTCGCTTTCCGGATCGAGAAAGGTTGTCACGCGCCGCTGCTGGTATTCCTGCAGGCCGAAGATGAACGCCAATGGTGCGGCCACCGCCGCCACTCCTGCGCCGATAACGAACCAGCGCATCGGCAAGCCCGCAAGCAACATCACCACCGCCCCCCCGAAAGCGATCGCCAGCGCTGTCCCCAGATCGGGCTGCATCAGCACAAGCCCCATCGGCATGCCGATCAGCGCTGCCGGAATTGCCAGCGCCTGCCAACTGCCGATCATTCCGGCGGGCATGCCGGCAAAGAAGCGCGCCAGCACCAGCACGATCATCGGTTTCATCAGTTCGGATGGCTGGAGCACGATCGGGCCGAGATCGAGCCAGCGCTGGCTGCCACCACCAATCGCACCAACGATTTCAACCGCCAGCAACAGCAGCAGCACGGCCAAATAGCCCGGATAGGTCAGAAATTTGACCATTTCGATTGGCACCATGGTGATGATCGAAGCCATCACGAGGAATATTCCGAAGCGCAGCAGGTGCGAGGCGGCAAAGGGCTGCATCGAGCCGCCTGCCGCAGAATAAAGCACGGCGGCCCCAAAAACGACCAGCAGCATCAGCGGGATCAGCATGGCCCAGGGCTGGCGCGCAATCGGTTGAGGAATGAGGGAGTTCATTCGCCCGCTCCCGTGGACACCTGCCCGACTGAAGAAGGATCTGACGAGGGAGCTGGCGAGGGCGATGGCAGGGGAGTTTGAGAAGGAACCGGCGTGGCGGCGGGGTTTGCTTCAGCCCGCGGTGTCACCGCCTCGTTGGCGATCTCTTCCGCCTGGGTGGCAGCAGCGCGCGCTTCGGCTTCAACCTGATCGAATATTTCCTCATCACGCCGCGGTGCGGGGCTGACAAATTCGCCGCGCTCAGCAGCATAGGCCGCGTATTTGGCGGCGAGCCGTTCCTGAGCATTTCCGCCCCATTGTTCTTCAAACGCCTTGAGCCGCGCCAGCCCTTCTGCAGGATCAAACATAAAGGTCATCACGTCGCGCGCGATGGGATAGGCCGCGCCCGATCCGCCGCCATGCTCAATCACCACCGCCCCGGCATAGCGCGGATTGTCGAACGGGGCGAAGAAGATGAACAACCCGTGGTCGCGATATTTCCATGGACCGCTCTTGCCGTCAGACTTGCTTAGCGACACCACCTGCGCGGTGCCGGTTTTGCCCGCCAGCAGCACATCGGGAATTGGCAGCCGCGCCCGGCCGGCGGTACCCGGTCCGTTGACAACGTCGCTCATCGCCTGGCGCACAAATTGCACCTGCTCCAATGGGAAATCGATTTCGTTGAAGCCCTGCGGCTTTGTGTCGAGGGAAAGCCGGGGCATCACGTGGCGGCCCGTAGCAAGGCGTGCGGCCATCACCGCAAGTTGCAGCGGGTTAGCCAGCATATAGCCCTGGCCAATGGTGGCGTTGACAGTGTCGAACGCCTGCCATTCACGGCCGTATTTCTTTTGTTTCCAGGCCGGATCGGGCACTGTGCCATAGAACTGGCTGGTGACGGGCAAGGGGAATTCCTGCCCCATGCCGCATTTGCGCGCCATCGCCGCAATCGGATCCATCCCCACACGCTGCGCCATGGCGTAGAAATAAACGTCGCAGCTCTGGTAGATGCCCTTGGCCATATTGACATGGCCGTGGCCGCGCCGGTTCCAGCAGCCGAACACACGATTGCCAACCCGCAATCCGCCGCCACAAAACACTGTTTCCTCGGGATCGATCCCCTGGCCCATCAGTGCCATCGAGACCATTGGTTTGACCGTCGAACCGGGGGGATACAGTCCTTTGAGCACCTTGTTGCGCAGCGGCACGCGATCATCATCGCGCAGCATGGCATATTCGATACTGCCAATCCCGTCAGAAAAACTGTTGGGATCGAAGCTGGGCATGGATGCCATGCACAACAGGTCACCACTGCGGCAGTCCATTACCACCACCGACCCGGATTCCAGACCAATGCGACGCGCGGCGTAATCCTGCAGCGGGCCGTCAATGGTGAGGCGCACCGGTTCACCCTGCACATCCTCACGCGATTCGAGATCGCGCACGATCCGCCCGGATGCGGTCACTTCGACCCGCCTCGCGCCGGGGACGCCGCGCAGGGTTTGCTCGAATTGCTTCTCCAGCCCGTCCTTGCCGATCTTGTAGCCGGGCGTGATCAGCAACGGATTACGGTCCAGCTCATATTCCTCGGCCGAAGCTGGGCCGACATAGCCGATCAGGTGGCCCACGCTGGGGCCGGTGGGATAGAACCGCGAGAAACCGCGTTGCGGCACAACTCCCTGTAGATCGGGCAGACGCACGCTGACCGCTGCGAACTGTTCATAGTCTAGCCCGCTCGCTACTTCGATGGGCTGGAATCCGCGCGAGTCGTTAATCTTGGCCTTGATATCCGCGATCCGGTCTGGCCTGAGCGATAACAGCTGGCCCAGCTGATCGACGGTACGATCGGGATTGCGGAGCCGTTCGGGGATCACGTCAACGCGGAAATCAGCCCGGTTCGAAGCGAGCGGCGCGCCGTTGCGATCAAGTATCCAGCCGCGGCGCGGGGGGATCAGCGTCAGATTAACCCGATTGCTTTCGGATTCGGTGCGATACTTCTCGTTCTCGGCAATCGCCAGGTAAGACATGCGCGCGGCCAGCAGCACACCAATCCCGCCCATCATCGTGCCTACAACAAAGCTGCGCCGGTCAAACCTGTTCTTGAGCTGGTTGGCGGTAACGGAATTGCGCGCTCCAAGCCGCCCCATCACGCAACCTCACGGATACGTAGGAGCCGCAGCCGGTCAAACCAGCCAATCAGGCCTGCGGTTACAGGAAACAGAACCAGTGAGATGGCAAGTTGAGGCAGGCTTGCCACCAGCAGCGGGCCAGTGAGCCACGTGCCAGAAAACGCCAGTGCAACCGGGATATAGACCCCCAGCGCGATTGCTGCGGCTCCCCAATCCTGCCAGAATCCGCGCCAGGGAAAACGTGCTTCAACCCATTCGATAATAAGCATAGCTAGCGACCATAGCAGAATTCCGCTGCCGAAGGGCTGGCCGCTGTACAGATCGTCAAAGGCGCCCAATGGCAGACCCGCCCAGCTGGGCAGCAATCCGGGGCGCATCAACCGCCAACCCACCAACATCATGAATCCGAACGGTGGAACCAGCGCGCCGGTGGTGCTGATGAACAAGATCGGCACAAGCGAGGCGAGCATGATCGTGGCGTAGGGCACTGTATTTGCCAGCAGAGGCGAAGGCTCGCGGTTTATCCGTTTGCGATAGGGGTTGGGCCGTGAAGTGTATTTGAGGTTGTTCTGTATCACTGATCCGCCACCGGCTCGCTAAGCGCCTCATCGGGAGATTGCCGCGAGGCTTCGACCTGTTCCGGCTGCCAGATCGGCTCGACGCTGACATACTCGCTTGCGGCGGGATCCGCGACCAACCTCGCCAGGCCGCCATCGGGGCGTGTTTCAGTAAGAATTGCCACTGCCACGCCGGGGCGATAATATCCGCCCGCTCCGCTAGTCACAAACACGTCACCAGGCTCGAGCGGATTGATTCCCAGATTGATCAGGCGAATGCGCAGCAATCCGTCGCCGCGTCCTTCGGCAAACGCAACCAGGTCATCGCTTGCACGGCGTACGGGCAACACGCTCTCGCTATCAGTCAGCAGCATGACGCGCGATGTGCTGCTGCCAGTTTCGAGAACGCGCCCCATAACCCCCCGCGCGGAACGCACCGGCATTCCAACCTTGACCCCCTGGCGCTGCCCCGCTCCGATATAGGCAAAGCGGCGGGCACTGGCTGCAGTAGAGCCTGTGATCGTGGTCACCGCGACCGGTGCCGTTTCCATCTCGCTGAGTCCGAGCAACCCCTTCAGGCGCAGGTTCTCCTGCTCTGTTGCCTCCGCTTCGGCCAAGCGGATGCGGGCCAGTTCCAACTCCTGGCGCAGCGCCGCATTCTGGCCGCCCGCACGGAAATATGCGGTGATCGTGCCAATAATACTGCCAGACCCGCTGCGTACAGCAGACGTTGCCTGGCCCGCCGGCTCGACCGCATCGCTTGCCACGCCGCGAAGCCCACTGAAGGCTGATGGCTGCCACAGCGAAATGCCCAGCAACACTGCCCCGATCAGGGCACCGATTGCGGCAACCAAATAGCTGGTAAAAAGCGAATACTGCGCCCTGCGAGAATGGCCGGAACGCCGGGACGAAGGCGGCGCCATGCGGTCCGCTCCTTATTCCTGCATCAAGACGCCGCGATAGATCGGATCTTCCATCGCGCGCCCGGTGCCGATTGCCACGCATGACAGCGGATCCTCCGCNACGCTCACCGGAAGNCCGGTTTCNTCGCGCAGATGTTCGTCGAGCCGCTTGATAAGCGCCCCTCCACCGGTCAGGACGATNCCCTGGTCCACAATATCGGCGGCCAGTTCGGGCGCCGTATTTTCCAGGGCGATACGCACGCCTTCCACGATCGCCCCGATTGGCTCGGACAATGCTTCGGCGATATGCGCCTGGTTGATCATAATCTCCTTGGGCACGCCGTTCACAAGGTCACGGCCCTTGATCGAGAAGGTTTCACCAATCCCGTCCTCGGGCGCAACGGCAATCCCGTAATCTTTCTTGACCCGCTCTGCCGTCGCGTCTCCGATCAGCAGATTGTGATGGCGGCGGATGTAAGAAACGATTGCTTCGTCCATCTTGTCACCGCCGGTTCGCACCGAGGTGGTATAGGCNAGCCCGCGCAGCGAAAGCACTGCGACTTCGGTGGTGCCACCGCCGATATCGACCACCATCGAGCCAACCGGNTCGGTCACCGGCATATCAGCCCCGATTGCCGCAGCCATCGGTTCCAGGATCAGGTAGACTTCGGAAGCACCCGCATTCGATGCGGCNTCACGGATCGCGCGCTTTTCAACCGAAGTCGCGCCCGAAGGCACGCAGATCACGATTTCGGGATAGCGGAACAGGCTGCGCTTGCCATGAACCTTGCGGATGAAGTGCTTGATCATCTCTTCGGCGATCTGGATGTCGGCAATCACCCCGTCGCGCAGCGGGCGGATCGCCTGGATAGTGTCGGGCGTTTTGCCCATCATCATCTTTGCGTCAACGCCCACCGCCTTGACCCGCTTGTCGCCATTGATGGTCTCGATCGCGACCACCGAGGGTTCATTCAGGATGATGCCCTGATCCTGGACATAGACCAGCGTATTGGCCGTCCCCAGGTCAATGGCCATGTTGTGTGAACGGAATTTCAGCAGGTTGGAAAAGAAACTCATTCTNGTTGGTGTTCCATGGATATGATCGCGTCGGTGGTCGAGCCAGCGCAAGCCCTGCGATCCGCAATTGACGGGANGGACAAGCTCTAGTCCATAGCTACGCAAAAGGCCAAAATAATTGTTTACAGCAAGGCGTATTTTCCACTGCTGGCCTCGAATTTGTGGCGCTTGGCCGCTAGCGTGCGGACAATGCCTGAAATTCGCCGCCTCCCTGAAAGCCTGGTCAACCGCATTGCGGCGGGCGAAGTGGTTGAGCGGCCCGCCGCTGCGCTCAAGGAACTGGTTGAAAACGCCATCGATGCTGGCGCCCGGCGGATCGATGTCAGGCTGGTCGAGGGCGGGCTAGGCAAGATCGAAGTGGTCGATGACGGCTGCGGCATGTCTGCAGGCGAGATCGCTCTGGCGCTGGAGCGGCACGCCACCTCCAAACTGCCCGATGACGCGATCGAGCAGGTAAACACCCTGGGCTTTCGCGGTGAAGCGCTGCCTTCGATAGCCAGCGTGGCGCGATTGAGCATTGAGAGTCGTGTGCGCGGGGCTGACGATGGCTGGAGGCGAGTGGTCGATCATGGCCATTTGGTCGAGGAAGCGCCAGCGGCGCTGCCGCCGGGTACGCGGGTCAAGGTGGAACAGCTGTTTGCCAAGGTGCCAGCACGCCGCAAGTTCCTGCGCACGGCGCGCAGCGAATATGCCGCCTGCCTTGATGTGGTGCGCCGCCTGGCTATGGCGCGGCCCGACGTGGCATTTTCGCTCGCCCATGGTGACCGGCGTATTCTGGGGCTTCAGGCGGGTGAAGCGCTGGCTGATCGGGTTGCAGGGATCATCGCGCGCGAGCTGAAAGACAACAGTGTGGCGATCACTGCCGAGCGTGACGGGCCAAGCGGCATTATGCGGCTTACCGGCATCGCGGGGCTGCCAACCTACAATCGCGGCGTGGCCGATCACCAGTATCTGTTCGTCAACGGGCGCCCGGTGAAGGACAGGTTGCTGGTGGGCGCGGTGCGCGGCGCCTATGCCGATATGCTGGCGCGTGATCGGCACGCGGTGCTGGCCCTGTTCCTCGACCTGCCGCCCGAAGATGTGGACGTGAACGTCCACCCCGCCAAGACGGAGGTGCGCTTCCGCGATGCCAATGGTGTGCGCGGCTTCATCGTCAGCGGCCTGCGGCAGGCGCTCAGCACGGGTGACAGGCGTGCCGCACAGGGCCCGGATCGCGGTGCGATGGAGCGCTGGCAGCAGGAGCCTGTCCTGGAACCCTCTTCAGCGCTGCGAAGTATATTCGAGGGGCGCGATTGGTCGGCGCAAAAGCCGCGCGTCAGCGAAGCGGGGCAGGCCTGGCGGGCCTATGAAAGCGAGGTCATGGCGCGCGATGACTATGCGCCGCAGGGCAGGGCTACGGAGGTCGAAGAACAGGCGGACGCCGCAAATGATTTCCCGCTCGGCATTGCGCGCGGGCAGGTCGCGGGCACCTATATCGTCGCCGAGGCGGCAGACGGGCTGGTGCTGGTCGATCAGCACGCCGCGCACGAACGGCTCGTGCTCGAACGACTGCGCGCGGCGGGGGCAGGGGATGCGGTCGCCCGCTCGCAGGCGCTGCTGGTGCCCGATGTGGTCGAGCTGGACGAGGTCGATTGCGACCGATTGGAGGAAGCGGCCGATGGCTTTGCCAAGTTCGGCCTGGTGATCGAGCGCTTCGGCCCCGCCGCCATGCTGGTGCGCGCAATGCCGCATGCCCTGCGCAAGGGCGATCCGCAGGCGCTGCTGACCGATCTGGCCGACGATATCGCCAAGCACGGGCAGGCTTTGCTGCTGGAGGAAAAGCTCGAACATGTGCTCGCCACCATGGCCTGCCACGGATCGGTTAGGGCGGGGCGGGTTTTGCGGGTCGAGGAAATGAATGCTTTGCTGCGCGAGATGGAGCGCACTCCGCGATCAGGCCAATGCAATCACGGCCGCCCGACCTGGGTCAAGCTCAGCTTGGAAGACGTCGAAAAGCTGTTCGGGCGGCATTGAAGTGGGAATGTCGGCTAACGACCCAAATGCGGACGTTTAATTAGCGTGACGCAACACCAAACTAGCGACAGAAAAGATGACTATTGCGCTTCCCAGCAGTCGGACTGGCCAGCCACCCCGAGATGGGTAGGCTTCAAGTGCTCGCCTCTCTTCGAAGAATGCCTCTGGAGCACCTGACTTTAGCTCTTCTAGCCGTCTGGCGGAGCGACGTTCCTTCCACTGCGGAAAGATCACGAAAAACGAGCCTGCCAGTATGAGGAGCAGTTCGAACATGATCGAGAGCCTATCAGCGCCTGCGAAATTCGCAATGTCTTCTTCCCACCCAATTGCAGGCATATCACGTTTGAAAATCGGGAAAGTTCGCGGGACGCCTGCAACTCGCCATTCCCGCGAAAGCGGGAATCCATTCCGGAGCAAGGGCTCAAACCCGAATTCTTCGGCGAGGTCGCGCCATCTCGGGTTTCCCGCCTCGATCAATTCGATCTTCCATGCGCGGCGCCACTTCTTGATCTGCTTCTCGCGCAGGATCGCCCGTTCTATCGTCGAATGCTGCTCGAACCAGACGAGCTTGCGCACGCCATACTTGCTCGAAAAGCCCTCGAATGTGCCGTTCCGATGCTGGGCGATGCGTCGGAGTAAAGGTGGCGTCACCCCTTGGTAGAGCGTGCCGTTATAGCCTTATGCAAACAGGCAAATAGTCGGTTAGAAGTCTTTGAACATCAACGAGTTGATAGTGGATTCCCGCTTTCGCGGGAATGACGAGGAGAAGAATTGCACACCGACGCCAACTTCCGACCCAACTCCTGACTGTCATCTCTAAATCGGCGCATCCGGCTCCCGCACCGAGATCAGCCCGTTCGAGGTCATTTCCAGCACGATCTCATCGTTTTGGTTGAACACCTTCGCGCGGCTCTTGAAGATGCCCATTTCGGGCCGAGACTTGCTGCGGCGCTTCTCGATGATCTCGGACTCCACACGCAACATGTCGCCCGGATAGACCGGCTTCTTCCACTGGAGGTTGTCGACACCCGGCGAGCCGAGCCCGGCCTGTTTCGTGCTCTTCATATTCTCGACCATCATCGCCATGGTCATGGCACAGGTATGCCAACCGCTGGCTGAAAGCCTGCCGAAATGGGTCTTCGCCGCAGCCTCGTCATCGAGGTGAAAGGGCTGTGGATCATATTTACGTGCGAATTCGAGCACTTCCTCGCGCGTCACCTCATAGCGGCCAAAGCTTTGCTTTGCGCCGATTTGCAGGTCTTCGAAATAGATCATGTCCGGCGTTCCGCTGTGTCATTCATCCATGGCAAGTGCGGGGCGCAAAGGCGCCAGCGCAGGCTGTGATGGAGCAGAACCGGGCAAATTCAGCAACTGGCGTAATAGAGGGGCCACTGCCGTATTGTCGAAAGTCTCAAGCTTCACGCCGCTGCGGAAGGCAGGGCCATTGGCGATGAACAGCGCGCGCATTTCCGGCGCCTCATGGTCATAGCCATGGTTCCCGCCGCTCCATTCGCCTGCAGGGCGCGAGGCGGTTATGGTCCATCCGGTTTCCGGCAGGCAGAAATAGGGCGGGATGCGGCTGTGCGTGCCATAGCTGAACCGCGCGGGAATTTCTTCCTTGCGCCAGCAGCTCATGCGATCATGCGCGGCGAGCAGCAACTTTTCGAGCGCCGCAGTATTGCCATCGGTGGCTTCGAAGGTCGCATAGGCACCGCTTTCGACCATGCGATAGAGCGAGGGATCGACAATTTCCTCGATCGCGATCACTCGCTCGCTGCTGGTCGGCGCCATGCCGTGATCGGATACAATCACCAGATTGGCCGGTTGCCCCAGATCGGCCAACCCCGCGATCAGCATGGCGATATGGCTATCGACATTGCGTAGCGCAGCGTGAACCTCTTCGCTCTCCGGGCCGCCATCGTGCCCGGCTGTGTCGATCGTGTCGAAATAGAGCGTCACGAAGCGCGGGCGGATATTGGCCGGGCGGCGCAGCCAATCGAGCACGCTGTTGACCCGCTGGGTGTTGCTCACCTGCATGCTGAACGCCTGCCAGTCCTGCGCCATTATGCCGTCATCCACCGGGCCCCAACCGCGCATGGTGCCGCCCCATGGCACAGCCGATCCGGGCCAGAACATTGCGGCGCTTCGCACACCGGCCTGCTCGGCCTCTACCCACAGGGGTTTGGCCTCGCTCCACCACCACGGATCGACCGTGGCCATGGTGAAGACTTCGCCTGGTCGGCGGTGATCTTCCATCTTGTTGGCGGTGATGCCGTGCTTGTCAGGCACCAGCCCCGTCACAAGCGTCCAGTGATTGGGAAAGGTCTTGGTGGGAAAGGAGGGGCGCATCGCCGCGCTGGCACCGGTTGCAGCCAGCGCATCCAGCGCCGGGGTGAGGCCGCGGTCAAGATAATCGGGATGGAAACCGTCGATCGAGACAAGGATGGTGACCGGCGCGCGCTGATCCGCGTGGATCGCCGCGCTTGAGGCCGGGGCAGGGGCCTGCGCCAATTGCGGGGCGCACGCCGAAAGCAAGCCCGCCATCCACAGCGCAGCGAACCTTGCCCATATCTGCATTGCCCTAACTCCCCGGATCAAACATTGAACTTGAAGTGCAGCACATCACCGTCCTGCACGACGTATTCCTTGCCTTCCTGGCGCAGCTTGCCGGCTTCCTTGGCACCGGATTCTCCGCCCAGCGCGACATAGTCGTCATAGGCGATGGTCTCTGCGCGGATGAAGCCCTTTTCGAAATCACTGTGAATTTCGCCCGCCGCTTGCGGCGCCTTGGCGCCCGCCGGAAAGGTCCATGCGCGCGCCTCCTTGGGGCCGCAGGTGAAGAAGGTCTTGAGGCCCAGCAGTTCATATCCGGCGCGGATCACGCGGGCGAGGCCGCTTTCGCTCAGGCCCAGCTCGGCGAGATATTCGGCGCGGTCTCCTTCATCCATCGTGACCAGTTCGGCCTCGATGGCGGCGGAAACGACCACGGCCTGTGCACCTTCGGCCCTGGCCTTGTCGAACACCGTGGCAGACATCGCATTGCCTTCTGCCGCGTCTTCCTCTGCCACGTTGCATACGTAAAGCACGGGTTTGGCGGTGAGCAGCTGCGCCTGGCGGAAGATGCGCGCTTCTTCATCATCCTTGGGTTCGGTCAGCCGCGCGGGCTTGCCCTCGCGCAGCAGGTCGAGAGCTTGCCCGAGCACCGAAGCCATCAGCTTGGCTTCCTTGTCGCCGCCGGTCGCGCGCTTGGCTGCGGCGGGCACGCGCTTTTCAAGGCTTTCAAGGTCAGCCAGCATCAGTTCGGTCTCGACCACTTCGGCATCGGCCAGCGGATCGACCCTGTTGGCAACATGCTGAATGTCGTCATCCTCGAAGCAGCGCAGCACATGAACGATCGCGTCAACCTCGCGGATATTGCCCAGGAACTGGTTGCCCAGGCCTTCGCCCTTGCTCGCGCCTTTCACCAGGCCTGCGATATCGACGAAAGCGAGCTGGGTGGGGATCACCTTGGCCGAACCCGCAATCGCGGCGATCTTGTCCAGTCGCTCGTCAGGCACGGAAACCTGGCCAACGTTGGGCTCGATCGTGCAGAAAGGATAGTTCGCGGCCTGCGCAGCCTGCGTCTCGGTCAATGCATTGAATAGGGTGGACTTGCCAACATTGGGCAGGCCCACAATCCCGCAACGGAAACCCATCGAAAACTCCGGAATAGAATGTTGGAGCGCGCCTTAGCGGGCGAAGGTGCCAATGGCCAGAGCTTCAGACGTTGTGCACCGCCTTCACCCATGGGCCGAAGGGTGAATTGCCCAGCATGGCGACCTGCGTTTCCGCACTCACCTTGTTTATCGCTTCCTGCGGCTTGGCGCCGGGATGCACAGCGCGGCGCAGCGGGCGGGTGCCCGCAGGCATGGCGATGATCCCTGCTATGGCATGGGGAACGTCCATCGGGTCGGCGGTGCGGCGGGTGCCGTCTTCCTTGCCCATGCGGTCAACCAGCGCGGGATAGGCGGCGGCCTGTTCGGGCGTCAGCCGGTCCTTGAGCTCGCTCGCCAGCTGGTTGCGGTTGACCCACACCTTGGTGGGATAGCCGCCGGGTTGAATCACGCATACCTCCACACCGTGCGGCACGAGTTCGTAGGCCATCGCTTCGCTCATGGCTTCCAGCGCGAACTTGGTGGGCGAATAGTGGCCTGAGGAAGGCACGATTACCCGCCCAAGCTGCGAGGAGATGTTGAACACCAGCCCGCTTTTCGCTGCACGCATTCCGGGCAGCACCGCGCGCGCCATGCGGTGCGGGCCATAGACGTTGGTGTCGAAGATCAGCTGGGTTGCGATCATGTCCTGCAGCTCGATCGGACCGGCATAGCCGACTCCGGCGTTGTTGATCAGGACATCAATTGGGCCGCCATTGATCCGCTCGGCCTCGGCGACGCCGGCCACGACCTGCTCGTCGGAAGTCACGTCAATCTCGATAACGTGCAGGTCGAGCTTTGCGTCCGCTGCCAGCTGGCGCAATTCGTCCGCCTCGGGGCGGGGGAGGCCCCGCATTGTAGCGAATACGCGCGCGCCAAGGCGGGCATAATGTTCCGCCCCCAGCCGCCCGAAACCCGATGAGCATCCGGTGATCAGGATCGACTTGCCTGACAGGCCCGGTTCGGCAGCAACCTGATCGGGCTGCGCGAAGGAAGCGGTGGCGGCAAAGGCGCCGGTGGCTGCGGCCCCGGCAAGCAGTGAGCGGCGATTGATATGAGGCATGGCAAAAAGCTCCTTGGAACCCATAACGCACAGGATGGCAGGTCTATCCCTGCATGCGCAAGGCAATGTCGCTCATGAACCGCGCATCGTCGCCGCTGGCAAGCCATTCAGCCTCCGCCGACTGTTTAGCCATCGGGTTTCAGGGATCGGACAACCTTGCCCTGCGCGTCGAGAAATTCGATCGCGGCCTTGCCGTCCGGATCGACCTTGAGCATCAGCCGCGGCACGCCGGATGCATCCTGAAGCATGACCACCGAGGCGCGATCCATCGATTTGCCAATGAACATCCTCGGTGCTCCAGACTGCGGGGCTTCGCGAAGCTTCGGATTTCCGCCTTCCATCTCATAAAGCGACTCCGCGGGGCGATCGCTTATGATCAGCGCGGCGAGATCGCGATCTCCGCCGTCCCTTTGTAGCAGTTGGATCGTCTGGTCATTCTCGTAGCGATCGAAGGTCAGGCTGGCACCTGCATCGATCTTGCCATCTCTGGTCTTTCCAGCCCAGATCAAGCCCCCGTTTTCTGTTCCCTCGTCATTGAGAAACAAGATCCCGGCCGGATGCCTGCGGTCAGGGCGGTCGATTTCCTTGCCATGGTAGAATGAGCCAGGAAAGCTGTCGCGGTTCGAAATGACCATGCGCAGCGTTCCGTCGGATTCGCGAATGTTGATGCGCTCGACATTCAGCACTTTGCCCGCTGGCGGTTTGGCTGCGGCGGCCAATGCAACCGCCATACCTGCCAGCGCCGCCCCGGTGACTACTCCTTGAACATAACCCATTGCCCGACCTTTCAGTATTATCATACTAATACAGTAAGACGGACGGGTGGGTGAGTGTCAATCCTGCAAACGCAACGCCAAGTCGCTCATAAAGCGGGCATCGTCGCCGCTGGCAAGCCATTCAGCCTCCGCCGCGATGGCACCAAGCATATGGGCAAGCTCGTCCAGCTCGCTCTTGGCATAATTGCCCAGCACATGGCCGGTGACGCGGTCCTTGTGGCCGGGGTGACCGATCCCGATCCGCACACGGCGGAAATCGGCTCCGAGATGCTGGTCGATCGAGCGCAAACCATTATGCCCCGCCGTGCCGCCGCCCTGCTTCACCTTGACCTTGAACGGCGCCAGGTCGAGCTCGTCATGAAACACTGTGAGGGCATCGGTACCGAGCTTGTAGAAGCGCAGCGCTTCACCCACGCAGCGCCCGCTCTCGTTCATGAAGGTCGCGGGCTTCAGCACCAGGATCTTGTGCGTGCCAATGCGGCCTTCCTGCACCCATCCTTGAAACTTCTTCTGCACCGGGCCGAATCCATGCATGTCGGCGATGACATCCACGGCCATGAAACCGACATTGTGCCGGTGCATCGCATAACCCGGTCCGGGATTTCCAAGGCCAACCCAAATCTGCATCTGGGCGCCCTAGCATAAGCTCGCAAAATGCAAACTACGCTTGCGAATTACGATTGTTGTGGCTTCATCCGGAATGTAACTGGGCCTGGCAATATTTCAGGGATGATCGCCAATGAAGTTCAATGTCGTTTTCGCCTCTATGGCGCTGCTTGCCCTGACGGCATGTGCAACCACCGAACCGGGCTGGTCGGGGCAGGGTGCCACTCCCTTTGGTGAGGCAAAAGCCGCCTGCGAAAGTTCCACTGCCGGCATAGATGGTGAAGTGGCGCGCCATGATGCCATGACAGACTGCATGGCGTCCAAAGGCTGGACGCGCGGCTAAGGCCGCTTTTCCGAAAAGCAAAACGCCAGGGCTCTTTCGAACCCCGGCGCCTTGGTGATTTCGCGTTGCTGCGGAGCGTGGCTTACTCGGCTTCGCCTTCAGCTTCTTCTGCTTCGTCGCCGCCCTGTTCAGTGGCTTCAACTTCGTCAGCCGCAACTTCTTCCTCAGCGTCAGATTCGGCACCTTCGGCCTTCTTGAGCGCAGACGGAGCGACCAGCGTGGCGATGGTGAAGTCACGATCGGTGATCGCGCTCTCGCTGCCTTCGGGCAGATTGACTTCGCTGATGTGGATCGAATCGCCCACTTCCTTGCCGGTGACGTCGATCACGATCTCGCCGGGGATCTTGTCGTTCTCGCAGATCAGCTCAATTTCGTGACGCACAACATTGAGCACGCCGCCCTTCTTGAGTCCGGGCGATGCTTCTTCATTGGTGAACACGACCGGAACCGAAACTTCGATCTTGCCGCCTTTGGTCATGCGCAGGAAATCGGCATGTTCCGGGCGATCGGTGACCGGATGGAGCGCCACGTCCTTGGGCAGGGTGCGGATGCGCTTGCCGCCAAGGTCGATTTCGACAATCGAGTTCATGAAGTGGCCGGTGCCCAGCTGGCGGGCCAGTTCCTTCGCCTCGACGTGGATCATCACGGGTTCTTCTTTTCCGCCGTAAATCACAGCGGGTACACGGCCATCGCGACGCAATGCACGGGAGGCTCCCTTGCCAGCCCGTTCGCGCGCTTCGGCCGGCAGGGTCAGAGCATCGCTCATGTCACTTACCTTTCGAATTGCTTGCTTGGTTCACTTCGCGCGCCACGCCTCCAGGGATGACCATGACGCCGAAGGGCGGCCCTTTAGGGTGCTTGAAGCCGGATGGCAAGCTCTCTCGCTATTGAACGCGGGTGACCTTGTAGCCGCGCTGGCGCAACATGGCGGCCAGCCCGTCAGGCCCCACAAGGTGTGCCGCGCCCACTGCCACCATCGGTTTGCGACCGCGCTCGATTTCGGGAAGCAATTGCCCGATCCAGTCGCGGTTTCGATCAGTCAACAGTGCCGCGCGCAGCTCCGGATCGGCCAGAATGCCGCTTTCCGTAGCCTTGACCAGTGCCGCTTCATCCCCGGCCAGCCAGGCACGCCGCAATTCGCCGGGGTCCTTCCGGTGCCGGTCGAAATCGTCGATCACTCCAGTCAGAAGATCACGCTGCTCGCTTTCGGGAAGGCTGTCGAAGATGCCCAGCTGCTTTTCGGCGCCTTCGAATTCGGCGATTTCCCTGCCCAGAAACTCGCGGATGATTGCGCGATCAGCGCCATTGGCGGATTCGCCCGTATCGCCCAATTGCGCCAGCAGCAGCGCCACTGCCCAGGTTTCCGTGCCGGACATTTCGCCCGGGGTGAAGCCGGATTCGTGAATCATGCTGAACAGTCTGGGGCGGTGGCTTGCCGGCACTTTCAGCCCCACATCGGGTTGCCCGGGCGTGGTCGCCAGCCGCGAATAGATTGCGCGAATCCCGGGTTCGTTTTCCAGCGCTGCAATTTCCACCATCAGCATGCCGGCATCGGCAATTGCTGTTTCGAGTTCCGGGGTGCGCCATTGGGTACGGCTTGGCAGCGAATGGATCGTACCGAACAGCCAAGCCTGCGGCTCGCCCGATCCGACGGAAACCCGATAGAGCAGGGGCGATGCCTGCGATCCATCATCAATCGGCGCATTGTCCTGCTGGCAACCCGCCAGAACCAGCGCCGCCAGCGCAGCAAAGGCCGCTCGCCAGATCACTGGATCCTCACTACCTCGACATCGCGAGCCTTGAGCGCATCCTGCACGCTTTGCTCGCCGGCAAGGTGACCGGCACCCACCGCTACAAATACCGAACCGGGCGTGTCGAGCCGCTCGTCAATCCATTGTGCCCAGCTGCGGTTGCGCGAATAGAGCAGCGCTTCGGCAATGTCGGGATCGGTCAGGCCTTCATTCATGAGGGCCGCCAGCGCTTCGGCATCACCTTTGATCCATTCGGCCACCATCCTGTCGAGCATCGGCTTGATTTCGTCGATCCCGTCGGCTGCTTCGATCAGGAATTTGACCTGCGATGCCTGTGGCAGGCCATCAAAGATGCCGATCTGGAATTCGATCGTTTCCAGCGCCTGCTGTTCCTTTTCACCCGCTTTGGCCAGAATGACCTTTTCCACGCCGGCATCGGGTGAATACCCTTGTTGCAACAAGGGCAGCATGGTCATCATCATCCCGGCATACCACGGTTCGAACCGATCGAACGCCGCCGCCGGAACGCCAAGCTGCCCCATCGCCGCCTCGTAGGACGCATTTTGCTCCTCGTTCAGCAGGCTGCGCAGCGTAGTCCCTTCGGGAAGCACGCCTTTGCTCATCACCAATTGCTGCATTTGGGCGGCCATGTTCGGGGTAATCTTGATCTCGGTGACTATGCTGTCGGCCGACGCCAGTGCATTCTCGATCGCGCTGGAATACCATTCGACATTGCTGGGCAGCGCATGGACGGTGCCGAACAGGTAGATCGTGGTATCTTCATCCGCCACCTTCCATAGGGCCGGGCCCGCAAACGGGCTTTCGGCCACGGGAACTGCACCTGATGCCGCCGCCGCGCTCGCTTCTTCTTGCGCCACAGCCGGTGCGGCCAGCAGCGTGGTGGCTGCCCCCATGGCTAAAGCGATCCTGCGGATGATTGCCGTCATTGATTGATATTCCTGTTGCGATCGATCGATGCGATAGGTGATAGCCGCAGGATGACTGAACACTCAATGAAAAGGATTGATGCGGCGTTTGCTTTTATTGGCAACGGACGATTTCCATCGCCGCAGATGCTGCGATGCGGCATTGACGGTGGGCAGGGCATGAGCCATGGGCGCTGCCCATGAGTGCTCAACCGGCCACACGCAATCCGCAGGCGTCTTTCCAGGACATGATCCTTGCGCTCCACGATTACTGGAGCGCGCAAGGCTGTGTCATCCTGCAACCCTATGACATGCGCATGGGCGCGGGTACTTTTCACACCGCCACAACGCTGCGCGCATTGGGGCCGCAGCCCTGGAACGCCGCCTTTGTCCAGCCCTGCCGCCGCCCGACTGACGGGCGCTATGGCGAAAACCCCAACCGGCTTCAGCATTACTACCAATATCAGGTGATCCTGAAACCAAGCCCGCCCGATTTGCAGGAGCTCTATCTAAAGAGCCTCGAAGTAATCGGCATCGATCCGCTGAAGCACGATATCCGCTTCGTCGAGGACGACTGGGAATCGCCCACGCTGGGCGCCTGGGGGCTGGGCTGGGAGGTATGGTGCGACGGGATGGAGGTGACCCAGTTCACCTATTTCCAGCAGATGGGCGGGTTCGATTGCAAGCCGGTGGCGGGCGAGCTGACCTACGGGCTCGAACGCCTCGCGATGTATATCCAGGGCGTCGACAATGTGTTCGACCTGGCCTTCAACTCGCAGGGCGTTACCTATGGCGATGTGTTCCTCGAAAACGAACGCCAGATGTCGAAGTGGAACTTCGAGGTCGCCGATACCGATGCCCTGTTCGACCTGTTTGGCAAGGCGGAGGCGGAATGCCGCAACTGCCTCGCCAACGATTTGCCCATTGCCGCCTATGAGCAGGCGATCGAGGCGAGCCACATCTTCAACCTGCTTCAGGCGCGCGGCGTGATCAGCGTGCAGGAACGCGCCAGCTACATGGGCAGGGTGCGCGATCTCGCGCGGGGCAGCTGCGAAGCGCACATGGCCAAGGAAGCGCCGATCTGGGCCGAGAAATATCCGGAGTGGTCGGCATGAGTTCGGTAGCCTTCGAATCTGGCGCACGTCATTGCGAGCGTAGCGAAGCAATCCATGGACCTGTGCGTTGGATTGCCGCGTCGCCTTCGGCTCCTCGCAATGACGGGGGGTGGGCCAATGCCTGACTTCCTCCTCGAACTGCGCTGCGAAGAAATCCCGGCGCGGATGCAGGCCGGTGCGCGCGCCGAGCTGGAAAAGCTGTTCCGCCGTGAGTTGGAAGCCGCTGGCGTTACTGTTGGTGAGATCACCGTCTGGTCAACCCCGCGCCGGCTCGCGCTGATCGCGCGCGACCTGCCGGAAGCCACCGAAGCGGTGAGCGAGGAAGCCAAAGGGCCGCCCGAAGGCGCGCCCGATGCCGCGATCGACGGCTTCTGCCGCAAGAACGGCGTCACCCGCGAGCAGCTGGAACTGCGCGACGTAAAGGGCCGCAACACATGGTTTGCCGTGATCGAAAAGCCGGGCAGGGCGACGAAGGACCTGCTCGCCGAAGCGATCCCCGCCATTATCCGCGATTTCGCCTGGCCCAAATCGATGCGCTGGGGCGCTCCTTCGCTCAGCACGGAGAGCCTGCGCTGGGTGCGCCCGCTTTCGGGCATCGTCGCGATATTGGGCGAGGAGCTGGTCGATTGCGAGATTGACGGGATCGCCAGCGGCTATGCCACCAGGGGCCACCGTTTTCATTGCCCCGGCGAGATTACCATTGGCGGTGTGGACGACTATCAGGGGAAACTGCGCGCCTGCCATGTTATCGTCGACCATGAGGAACGCGCCGCGCTGATCCGCGAGGGTGCGGCAACGGTCGCGGCGGATGCCGGGCTGGTGCTGGTCGAGGATGAGGGGCTGGTGATCGAGAACGCGGGGCTCACCGAATGGCCGGTGCCGCTGCTTGGGCGTTTCGATGAGGCTTTCCTCGATGTCCCGCCTGAAGTGATCCAGCTCACCGCGCGGGTGAACCAGAAGTATTTCGTGTGTCGCAAGCCTTCTCCCCTTGAGGGGAGAGGGTTGGGAGAGGGGGCGGTTTTGGCCAACGCCTTTATCTGCACCGCCAATATTGATGCGGAAGACCCGGCAGTAGTGGTTGACGGCAACCGCAAGGTGCTCGCCGCGCGGCTTTCCGATGCGCGCTTCTTCTGGGAGCAGGATCAAAAGACGCCGCTCGCTGAACATGCGAAGAAGCTGGAACGGATCACTTTCCACGAGAAGCTGGGCACGGTCGCCGACAAGGTCGAGCGCGTGGCCAAACTCGCGCGCTGGCTTTGCGAGGAAGGTATCGTCAAGGCCGATCCGGACCTCGCCGAACAGGCCGCGCGCCTGTGCAAGGCCGATCTCGTCACGGAAATGGTCGGCGAATTCCCCGAATTGCAGGGCCTGATGGGCGGATATTACGCCCGTGCCGAGGGATTGCCCGATGCAGTCGCCGACGCGATCCGCGATCACTACAAGCCGGTCGGGCAGGGCGATGAAGTCCCAACGGCTCCCGTGACTGTGGCGGTGAGCCTGGCGGACAAGCTGGATACGCTTTCAGCTTTTTTCGGGATTGAAGAGAAGCCCACCGGCTCAAAAGACCCATTTGCACTTCGCAGAGCTGTTCTTGCCATTGTCGCGTTGATCTCAAAGAATTCACTTCGCGCTTCGCTTGCGACAATTTTTGCAAAACAGCCTGTCTTCGCACCTGACACCGATGCCTTTGCTATTTTTGAACGTATCTATGGCGAAACTTTCACGCGTCGCCTTGAACCGGACACGGCAGAGAAGCAGGGTAGGGCCGTTCTGGAAGGCATCGTCAATGACGTAATTGGCTTCGTGATCGACCGCCTCAAGGTCCAGCAGCGGGAGGCCGGTGTCCGCCACGATCTGATCGATGCTGTGTTTGCGCTTGGCGGCGAGGATGATCTCGTCCGCCTGCTCGCCCGCGTCAATGCGCTGCAGGCCTTCGTCACCACCGAGGACGGCGCCAATCTGCTCGCCGGATACAAGCGCGCGGCGAATATCCTGAAAAAGGAAGACTGGCACGGGTCGCGCGGCGAGATCAGATCAACCGGCGACGAAGACCCGCTCGAAGACGTAGACGATCCGCAGATGCGCGAAATCTACGCGGAACAGCTATCCCCGCTTTCCTACACGCTGGAAGATGCGGAAAAGGCGCTGATCGATGCGCTTGACGCTGCCGAGCCCAAAGCCGTGACCGCGATCGAAGCCGAGGATTTCGCTGCCGCCATGTCGGCCCTGGCCAGTTTGCGCGCGCCGATCGACCGGTTCTTTGAAGAGGTGATTGTGAACGCNGAAGAAAAGCATGTGCGCGCAGCCCGCCTCGACCTGCTAGCNCGCCTGCGCNGNGCGGTGCANCAGGTGGCGGACTTCAGCCGCATCGAAGGTTGAGGAATTAACGTCAAGACACTGTTCCATGTGTTCCATCGGTTCAGGCANACAGGAATTAGAATGAACAAGACGGTCTATACATTCGGCGGCTCAGCGGATCACTCCGACCCGCGCCAGAAGGACAAGACCGTCACCGGCGGCAAGGGCGCAAACCTTGCCGAAATGGCCAGCATCGGACTGCCGGTTCCTCCCGGCTTCACCATCACCACCGAGGAATGTGTGAAGTACCTGCAGGAAGGTGCGGATTTTTCCGAAGAATTGCGTACTCAAGTGGCAGATGCGCTGAAGCATATCGAAGCAACCGTGGGCAAGAAATTCGGCGATGCTGCCGATCCGCTGCTGGTTTCGGTGCGATCGGGCGCGCGGGTTTCAATGCCTGGCATGATGGACACAGTGCTCAATCTCGGCCTCAATGACGCCACGGTTGAAGGATTGGCCAGCGCATCGGGCGATGAACGCTTTGCCTGGGACAGCTATCGCCGCTTCATCCAGATGTATTCTGACGTTGTGCTGGGCCTCGATCACGGGTTGTTCGAGGAAGCGCTTGAAGTGGCCAAGGAAGACAAGGGGTATTACGCCGATACCGAGATGGAGGCGAGCGAGTGGAAGGCACTGGTCGCCGAATACAAGGCACTGGCTGAAAAGGAGCTGGGGCATCCTTTCCCGCAGGATGTGACCGAGCAGCTGTGGGGCGCGATCCGCGCCGTGTTCGACAGCTGGGATTCGGACCGTGCCAAGGTCTATCGCCGCCTCAACGATATCCCCGGCGACTGGGGCACCGCCGTGAATGTCCAGGCGATGGTGTTCGGCAATATGGGCGAAACCAGCGCCACCGGCGTTGCCTTCACCCGCGATCCNTCGACGGGCGTGCGCGCCTATTACGGCGAATATCTGATCAATGCNCAGGGCGAGGATGTGGTGGCGGGCATCCGCACGCCGCAATANCTGACCAAGGCGGCGCGCGAGGCGGCNGGCGCCAAGCCGCTGAGCATGGAAGAGGCGATGCCCGATGCCTATGCCGAGCTGGCCCGTGTGTTCGACCTGCTCGAACGCCACTACAAGGACATGCAGGACATCGAATTCACCGTGGAGCGCGGCCAGTTGTGGATGCTGCAGACCCGCAGCGGCAAGCGCACCGCCAAGGCTGCGCTGAAGATGGCTGTCGACATGGCAGGTGAGGGACTGATCGACGAGAAGACCGCGATCCTGCGCGTCGATCCGATGGCGCTCGACCAATTGCTCCACCCCACGCTCGATCCCGATGCGCCGCGTGATGTGCTGACCAGCGGCCTGCCCGCATCGCCGGGCGCGGCATCGGGCAAGATCGTGCTCGATGCCGATACGGCGGAACAGTTCGCTTCGCGCGGCGACAAGGTGATCCTTGTCCGCGTCGAAACCAGCCCAGAGGATATTCACGGCATGCACGCGGCGCAGGGCATATTGACCGCGCGCGGCGGGATGACGAGCCACGCCGCCGTGGTGGCGCGCGGGATGGGGCGCCCTTGCGTGTCGGGCGCGTCCGCTGTCTCGATCGACCGTGCGACCAAGACCTTGCGGATCGGCCAGCGCGAACTGAAAGAGGGCGATGTCATCACCATCGATGGCAGCAATGGGCAGGTGATGGCGGGCGAAGTACGTACCGTAGAGCCCGAAATGGCGGGTGATTTCGGCACGCTGATGGAATGGGCCGACAAGCACCGGCGCATGCGCGTGCGCACCAATGCCGAAACCCCGGCCGATTGCCGCATGGCACGCCAGTTCGGCGCGGAAGGTATCGGGCTGTGCCGTACCGAACATATGTTCTTCGATGCCGACAGGATACGCGCGGTACGCCAGATGATCCTGGCCGAGAACGAGAAGACCCGCCGTGCCGCATTGGCCGAACTGCTGCCCGAACAGCGTGCGGATTTCCGCGAGATATTTGCAGTGATGGCCGGCCTGCCGTGCACCATCCGGTTGCTCGATCCGCCGCTGCACGAATTCCTGCCGCATGAGGATGCGGACTTCGCCGATCTGGCCGATGCCACCGGGCTGGGGGTCGATCATCTCAAGCGCCGGGCGGCGGAATTGCACGAGTTCAATCCCATGCTGGGCCATCGCGGCTGCCGGTTGGGGATCACCTTCCCTGAAATCTACGAGATGCAGGCGCGCGCGATTTTCGAGGCGGCTTGCGAAATCGCCAGGAGCGGGGCCGATACGCCGGTGCCGGAAATCATGATCCCGCTGGTTGCCACCCGGCGCGAGCTCGAACTTCTCAAGGCGTTAATCGACAGGACGGCACGGCAAGTGTTTGAGGAGACCGGCTGCCCGGTCGATTACCTTGTCGGCACCATGATCGAATTGCCGCGCGCCGCCTTGATGGCGGGCGAAATCGCGAAGGAAGGCGCCTTTTTCAGTTTCGGCACCAACGATCTGACGCAGACCACTCTGGGCCTTTCGCGCGACGATTCAGCTCGGTTCCTTGCGCAGTATGTTGAAAAGGGCATTTTCCCACGCGACCCCTTCGTCAGCCTCGATATCGATGGCGTCGGCCAGCTGGTCGAAATGGCGGCGGAGCGGGGCAGGGCGACCCGGCCCGACATCAAGCTGGGCATCTGCGGCGAGCATGGCGGCGACCCGGCGAGCATAGCGTTCTGCGAGCAGGTCGGGCTCGATTATGTCTCGGCCTCGCCATATCGGGTGCCGATTGCACGGCTTGCGGCGGCCCAAGCCGCACTCAAATAGCTGGCGCTGCAGGCTTAGCGCCAACCGGTCAGCGTCAGGATCTGGAAGGTTTCGGCCACTCGGCCTCCTTCTTCGTCCTTGAGTGCCTCGAACGCAGATTTCGCACGGGCAAAGGCAGCCTTGCCCAGCGGCGGGGGCGCATCGGCCAGCACATTGGTCAGCGCCTGCTCGCGCAGATCGGCGACAAGGCAATCAAGGCTGCGATAGCGCACGTTGAGCTTGTGTGTGTCGATGACCAACTTGGCGAAACCTGCGCGCTGCATCAGCGAAGTTGCGGCGCGGTCGTCGATCTGTGGATGGATACGGGCCGAAGGGCGCTCGCCATCGGCCGCGAGCATGATCCGGCGCAGCGCAGTAAGGCTCCCCGCGCCCACGAGCTGCGCAATCAAGAGCCCCTCGGGCGTCAACGCATTGCGGATATGAAGCAGCGCACCGGGCAAATCATTGACCGTATCGAGCCGCCCGAAAGTGAGGATGAGATCGAAGGGGCCGCCGTCAATCGGCTGCTCCTCATCGATGGCGGGAAGAGAGGTGACTCTGCTGCCAAGCTGTTCAAGGTGGCGAGCGATTTCTCCGGTCTGGTGGCCGACTACCAGCGCGTTCGATGGCTCAAAGCGCATGAAATCGAGCCGTTCGATGATGTCGCGCTGCATCTCGTCTGCCAGCCAGCTCGCGGCGTCGCTCTGCCGTGACAGCGCCGCCGCCCGCATGGCGCGGGCGTTCCTGCGGCGGTTCGAAAAGATCCGTGGAACGCGGGCTTCGGTCATCTGTGGCGCCCTGCCGTGCTTGCCAGTGATGCGCAAGAGGTGCAGCATGCTGCAATGGGTCGCGCCAAATGGATTTCCGCTTCGTTTTCGCGCGTTTTCGCGCCGCTCGTCGACCTCGTTTTTCCGCCGCGTTGCCCGCTGTGCGGCGAAGCGACAGCAGCCCAGGCGGGGCTCTGCGGCGCGTGTTGGGGCCAGCTCGTTATTCCGGGCGAACCGGCGTGCATCAGTTGCAGCAGGCCGTTTGCGCCCGGCAGCGGTCTTGAAAACAGCCAATGTGCTGTGTGCATCGCCACGCCCCCAAGCCACGCCGGGATTGCTGCTGCAACGCTCTATAACGATACGTCGCGCCGCCTCATCCTTGCTTTCAAGCACGGGCGCAAAATCGCGCTTGCGCCGCAGCTGGCCAGGCTGATGGCGGCAAAATTACCCGATTCTGAAGCATCACCCCCGTTGATTATTCCGGTGCCTCTGCATCGCTGGCGGATTTGGCGCAGAGGCTTCAACCAGGCCGCATTGCTGGCACGGGAGCTGGCGCGCAGTGGCAAAGGGGAACTGTTGGTGGATGCGCTGGTGCGCGCTAGGGCCACGCCCATGCTGGGCGGAATGCGAAAGCAGGCGCGGCAGCGGGCGCTAGGCGGAGCCATTCGCATCAACCGCCTGCGTGCGGCGAAACTTCAAGGGCGATCCGTAATACTGGTTGATGACGTCCTGACCAGCGGAGCGACCAGCGATGCCTGCATTGCCGCGCTGAAAAAGGCAGGCGCGGCAGAAGTCATGATGTGCTGTTTCGCACGGGTTCTGGACGAGGCCCTGCATGGAAACGCCGGAATCAACGCGATTGTGTAGCAGCGTCGTAGCTATGCGAAAACATAACGCCCGAGGTCTGGAAGACCCCGGGCGCCACGTGACGAAAAAATACGAACCCGCTTCAATGAAGCTAAGGCGGCCTCCCCCTTTGCGGCCACCCGGGCTCTATCCCTCATCGTTTCGCCGGAAGCGCTCATCCTTGCCGGAGAGCCGCATCCCGGTTGACCCCTGAACCTGGCGCTTATCTTGCACCTGCATTCGGCGGACGAGCAATTGCGCGCGGGCGTTAACTCTCACCGGGCGGCTCAACTTCATAGCCAGAATTGGATTGCGCGTGGATTTTGCGAGCCATCTGTGGTTATCCTGCAACAAGCCAAGGCTGCCAAATATCCGCCCACAGAAGGGATTCTGAGTGATCAATAAAACCCAGAAACAAGTTCCGCGCGATGAGACTTCCACCTTCATGCCAAAGTTTGATTCGCGAGGATTGCTGAGCGCGGTGGTGACGGATGCCGGATCGAGGGACGTTCTTATGGTTGCGTATATGAATCGCGAGGCGCTGGATGCCACCATCGCCAGCGGCATCGCCCATTTCTGGTCGCGATCGCGGCAACGTTTGTGGAAGAAGGGTGAAAGTTCAGGAAACGTTCTGAAAGTGATCGAGTTGCTGGTCGATTGCGATCAGGATGCGATCGTGATCCGGGCCGAGCCTGCAGGCCCGGCATGCCACACGGGTGCGCGCTCTTGCTTCTATCGCCGGCTTGAGGACGACACTCTCGTTAGGGTCAATTCTTGACGCTAACGTAAAGGGAAGTTATATCCTTCTGCATGGCTACAGCACAAGCAAACCAACCTCCCTCCAATGGCGATACAAAGCACGCGGGAGCTCATCTCGAGCGCCCTGACAAGTTGGAGCGCGAGCAATATTCGATCTCCGACTTGACCTCGGAGTTCGATTGCACCGCCCGCGCGCTGCGCTTTTACGAGGACGAAGGCCTTATCTCTCCCGCCCGCGTGGGATTGACCCGCGTCTATTCCAAGCGCGACCGGGCCCGACTTGCCTGGATCATGCGAGCGAAAAACGTAGGCTTCAGCCTCAACGAAATTCGCGAGATGATCGACCTCTACGATCTCGGCGATGGCCGGGTCGAACAACGTCGCGTCACGGTGGAAAAGTGCAAGGCGCATGTGGCCAAACTGAAGGGGCAACGCGCCGACATCGATTCCTCGATCAAGGAACTGACAGAGTTCATCAAACTGATCGAGAATCTTGACTTCGATTTCTGATCGCTGACCCAGCAAAGATCCAAATCAATACCAAGGACACACAGATGCCCAGTTACACCGCCCCAAACCGTGATTTCCGATTCATTATCAATGAGATGCTTGATCTTGGAAGCCATGGCAATCTGCCCGGTTTCGAGCATGCCAGCGAAGATATGGTAAATTCGATCCTGGAGGAAGCGGGCAAATTCACTTCTGAAGTGATCGCTCCGCTCAACCAGATCGGCGACCGTGAAGGTTGCGTTCGTCATGAAGATGGTTCGGTAACCACCCCAACCGGTTTCAAGCAGGCATTTGACCAGTATCGCGAGGCGGGCTGGGGAACATTGACCCAGCCGGAAGAGTTGGGCGGACAGGGCTTGCCGCAGGTAATCGGCTTTGCGCTCAAGGAAATGATGAGCTCTGCCAACATGGCCTTCGGTATGTATCCCGGGCTCACCAATGGCGCGATCGCGGCGTTGCTGGCCAAGGGTAGCCCTGAGCAGATCGAGAAATATGTGCCGCGCATGGTCTCATGCGAGTGGACCGGCACCATGAACCTGACCGAACCGCATTGCGGCACCGATCTGGGCTTGATCCGCACCAAGGCCGAGCCTCAGGCCGATGGCAGCTATCTGATCACCGGCACCAAGATCTTCATTTCCGCCGGAGAGCACGACCTGGCGGACAACATCATCCATCTGGTGCTGGCCAAGACACCGGGCGCGCCCGACAGTTCCAAGGGTATCTCGCTGTTTGTGGTGCCCAAATTCCTGGTCAATGACGACGGTTCGCTGGGCGATCGCAATGGCGTGAGCTGCGGCTCGATCGAACACAAGATGGGCATTCACGGCAATTCGACCTGCGTGCTCAATTATGACGAGGCCAAAGGCTGGCTTGTCGGTGAGGAGAACAAGGGCCTGGCAGCGATGTTCATCATGATGAACGAAGCGCGCCTGGGTGTGGGTATGCAAGGGTTGTCACAGGCCGAAGTCGCATACCAGAATGCGGTTGCCTATGCGCTTGACCGGCGCCAGGGACGCGCACTGACCGGCCCGGCCGATCCCGAGGCCAAGGCCGATCCGATCTTCGTCCATCCCGACGTTCGCCGGATGCTGATGGATGCCAAGGTTTTCAACGAAGGCATGCGCGCGCTGTGCCTGTGGGGAGCGTTGCAGGAAGACCTTAGCCACAAGGCGCCCGATGAAGGTGATCGCAAGGCGGCGATGGACATGATCAGCCTGCTCACACCGGTGATCAAGGGCTATGGCACCGACAAGGGCTATGAAGTCGCCACCAATATGCAGCAGGTTTTTGGCGGGCACGGTTATATCGAGGAATGGGGCATGAGCCAGTTCGTGCGCGATGCCCGTATCGCCATGATCTATGAAGGCACCAATGGCGTGCAGGCGATGGATCTGTGCGGTCGCAAGCTGGCGCAAAATGGCGGCGCGGCGATCCAGGCATTCTTCGCCATGTGTGATGCGGACATTGCTGCCGCCAAGGAAGTGGATGGGCTGAAGGATCTTGCCGAAGCGCTAGACAAGGCGCTGGGGCAGCAGAAGGCCGCAACCATGTGGTTCATGCAGAATGCCATGGCCAATCCCAACAATCTGGGCGCGGGTGCGCACCATTATATGCACATCATGGGTATCGTGACGCTGGGGCTGATGTGGCTGCGCATGGCCAGGGTGGCACTGGAGAAGCTTGCGGGCGAGCCATCGGACAAGGGTTTTTACGAGGCCAAGCTGGTTTCGGCTCGCTATTATGCCGAACGCTACCTGCCCGATGCCGGCGCGCTGCGCCGCAAACTCGAAGCGGGCGCGGAAGCGATGATGGCGCTGGATGCGGAGGCGTTCCAGACGGCGGCGTGATGATACGGGGCACTACAAACCGGTACAACTGAAGGCTTGGATTGCGGCATCAGTGCGTTAGACGCCAATGCCAGATTCATGCTGAAGAGTGTGCCGCATCATGCTAAAATTCCGATCATTCGCTGTTACCATGTCCGTTTTGCTGGTGGCTTCGCCACCTCCTCTAGCCGCCTCTGACGGTCATGCTGCAGCTACTTCTCAGGCCATGCTTGACGCATTGCATGAAGTCTCCGGCGTGCCCGGGTTCGGGGCTGCAGTCTGGCAGGATGGCGGCACCGTCTGGATAGGATCGACAGGGATGCGTGACCGCGAAAGGTCGCTGCCTGTCGAAATTGATACGCGCTTCCGCCTTGCCTCGGTTTCGAAGCTGTTTGCAGCCACCGCGTTGGCGAAACTGGCAGAGGAAGGCCGTATCGATCTAGATGCCCCGATTGCTGAATCCTTGCCGTGGCTCGACAATGCTTGGCCGCCAATCACCCCGCGGCAACTGGCCGCTCATACATCGGGGCTACCGCATTATCAGGCAGCAGACAGCGAGCGCGGTGGAATACATTATGCCAACGGGCGTGAGGCCGTGGAGATATTCGCAAAACGCCCACTGTTGGCCCCACCGGGAGAGGATTACAGCTATTCTTCATGGGGCTACACGCTCCTAGGGGCGATTGCTGAGGAACTGACTGGCAAGAGCTTTCCCGCCCTGGTGGAGAAGGCCATTGCACCCGGGCTCGACATCGGTGCCGATGCGACCGACTCAGGCGATCCGACGGCGAGCGTGGCATATGAATTCGTCGACGCGGTCCCCGCCCGAGCGGCGCCACATGATTTCAGTTACACTTGGGGTGGGGGAGGCTTGATGGCGAGCGCCGCCGGACTTGCGCGTTTCGGCGGTGCGATGCTGGAGAACAGGATTGTCTCACGGGAAACCTTTGACAGCATGGTCGAGCCGACCGTCCTGAATTCGGGCGAGGTGGCGACTGATGCCGATTACACCGTTGGCTTCGGCTGGCGCGCCGCCAACTCAATCGAAAACGAACCGATCGTGTTCCATAATGGCGTGACGATTGGAGCGCGGTCTTCCCTGGTCCTTTGGCGTGAAGAAGGCACCGCCGCCACGATACTGTCCAACGCTCGGTGGACGTCTTCGATCGAATCGACCAGTCAGATGCTCGCGGCGCCGTTCCGCCGCAAACCTGACGGCTTGGTAGAAGCCGATTGCCCGGTCAGCGTCCGGCGTTTTTCAGGCACACTGGGAGGCAACAGCGTTGCGGGGTTGGTGCATTTTCAAAAGAAGGACGGGATATGTCAGGGCACGCTTGAGCTGACTGGAGGGTTCCGCGATTATTTTGGCCAAGGCCCGCAACCGGTAAACGGACGGATACAAATCATCGGGATCGATAACGAAGGCGGGCTATCGCGCGCTGGGTTCGTGACACCTTACGGCATCTACGACCTGCGAGCGGCGCAGGGTGGGCGATTCCGGGCAACGCTTTCGCGTACTCGCCAACTCGATATCGCTTTTGGCGATTAGACGCTTCACTCCACCGGCAGGAAATCGGGGACCGACAGATAGCGTTCACCGGTATCGTAATTGAAGCCGATCACTCGGGTCCCGGTATCGAAATCCGCCAGCTTCTGAGCGATCGCGGCCAGTGTGGCGCCCGACGAAATACCCACCAGCATACCTTCTTCACGCGCAGCGCGGCGCGCCATTTCCTTGGCATCTTCCGGCTCGACCTGGATTGCACCGTCGATCGACTGAGTATGAAGGTTGCCCGGAATAAAACCGGCGCCGATCCCCTGGATCGGGTGGGGGCCGGGCTGGCCACCGCTGATTACCGGGCTGAGCGTCGGCTCGACCGCATAGGCCTTCATCTCGGGCCATTCGCGCTTCAGCACTTCGGCGCAGCCGGTCAGATGCCCGCCGGTGCCGACGCCGGTGATGAGCACTGCGGGCGGCGTGTCGGCGAAATCGGCGATGATTTCCTTTGCCGTGGTGATGGCATGGACCTTCCAGTTAGCCTCATTGTCAAACTGGCTGGGCATCCACGAGTTTTCGGTTTGTGCCACCAGTTCCGCGGCGCGCTCGATCGCGCCCTTCATGCCTTTTTCCTTGGGTGTGAGGTCGAACGATGCGCCATAGGCGAGCATCAATCTCCTCCGTTCAAGCGACATCGATTCCGGCATTACCAGAACCAGCTTGTAACCTTTGACCGCGGCCACCATCGCCAGCCCGATGCCGGTGTTGCCGCTGGTAGGTTCTATGATCGTGCCGCCGGGTTTCAATGCCCCGGTCTTTTCTGCATCCTCGATCATGGCAAGGCCGATGCGGTCCTTGATCGAGCCACCAGGATTGGCGCGTTCCGATTTGATCCAGACTTCGTGATCGGGGAACATGCGTGACAGGCGGATATGCGGAGTGCGACCGATGGTCTCGAGGATGTTTGCGGCTTTCATGTCAGGCCTCCTGGGTTTTGCTTTCTGTGCGTTTGAGCACGATTTCATCGGGCGGATCAAATGTCTTCGTGGTTCTTAGCACAGGAAACAACCTGCTCCACAGCGCCACAGTGATGATCGCACCAGCGCCGCCGGTGACCACCGCCGCCACGGGGCCGAGCAGGAATGCCAGGCTGCCGGAGAAAAAATCGCCGAACTCGTTCGAAGCGCTGATCGTGAGCAAGCTGACCGAGGATACCCGCCCGCGTTTGTCATCCGGGGTGTGAAGCTGGATCAGCGATTGGCGGATATATACGCTGAACATGTCTGCCGCACCGACAATGAACAGCATCGCCAGGCTAAGCGGCATCGAAGTGGAAAGGCCAAACACGATCGTGGCGAGCCCGAACACGAATACCGCCCACAACATCTTGGGGCCAACGTTGTTTTCAAGCGGTCTGAAACTGAACCAGGCGGCAGTGAGCGCAGCGCCCGCAGCAGGCGCCATGGCAAGCTGGGCCAGGCCCGTCTCTCCAACNTCCAGGATGTCCCGCGCATAGACCGGAAACAGCGCGGTTGCCCCGGCCAGGAANACTGCGAACAGNTCAAGCGTGATCGCGCCCAGCACCATCTTGTTGTGGCGGACATAGCGAATGCCGTCGAGCATCTGGCCGATCGGATGTTGCCCTTTGCGCAGCGGCGGCTGTGGCACTTTGCCAATCAGGCTCAAGGCAACGATCGCAACGCCGAACAGTACGCTCGCCGCGATATAGGGGAGGGAGGGCAGCACCGAAAAGGTATACCCGCCGATGAACGGTCCCACGATCATGCCCACCTGCCACGAAATGCTTGATAGCGCGATGGCGTTGGGCAGTATTTTCCGGGGGACGAGGTTGGGGGCAAGCGCGGATAATGCCGGCCCGGAAAAGGCGCGTGCGACACCCAGCAAAACGGCCACAGCGAACAGGATCGGCAAGGTGATGGCGTTGTGCCAGGTCGCCCAGGCAAGAGCGGCAGAGCAGATGAGCTGCAGAACAACCGTTAGCCGGCCGAGGCTCCTGCGATCGAACTTGTCTGCGGCCAGGCCCACGAATGGCGTCAACACGAACAGCGGCGCAAATTGCAGCAGGCCAATCAGCGCCAGCTGCCCCGATGCTGCGGCGACGCTCATCCCGCCATCGCGCGCGATATTGTAGGTTTGCCATCCGATGATCAGCAGCATGGCATATTGCGCCAGCGTCATGCTGAGGCGGCTGACCCAATAGGCGCGGAAATTGGCTACGCGAAAGGGGTGCGTCGCTTCTGGCTGGCTGGACGATGTCAGTGGAGTGTCGCTCACCACCGTGCAATGGCAGGGGGCAGGCCCGCTGCCAAGCCATCAAAAGCTATCCAGCTTTGTAGTAAGTTTTTTGCGGGTTGCGCCCCGGTCAGCGCAGGCGGCGCAAGCGTGGATTGGGCTGCAACTGGTCGATCACTGCCATGAAATCGTCAAGGCGGATGATCCTTTCGAACTGGAACCCGGCGCGCTCGTCATGACACCAAATAACATAAGCTTCGATCCGGCCCACCACTGGCAGGCGGATAATGACCCGGTCGCCGCGTTGGAGCCCTTCGGCATCGTCGACCATGAAGCCGTGCGCAGAAAGATTGGCGACATGCAGCTTCAGGTCACCCAAGCGGCGATGTTCGGCAATGACCGGAAAATCGACGGGGTGCCGCGCGGCGCGGCGCAGGTCGGTCACACTGAGATTGGCTCCGGCGTTCACGGTTACAAGCCTCCAAGCATTGTTCTTCCATAGCTAGATGCTGGAGAAAGGCTGACATTTGGTAAAGATGTGCTGCGCCAAAACGGGACTGACGGCCCGATTGAGCCCTGACCCGGACCGGGTTTATCGCTTTTTCAGCGGCTTACGGCGGTTAACGCGTAATGATTCCGTGTTTCTTTTTACCCAGGCTGAGCTTGCGCTGTTCGCCTTCAGCAATTTCGATCAGCAAGCCAGGGTCGCTTATGACCTGGTCATCAAGCTTCACCGCACCTTCAGCCAGCTTGCGCTTGGCTTCGCCATTCGACGCGGTGAACCCGATCGCAGTCAGCAAGGCACCGATGCGCATGCCTTCAATGCCCACGGCGATGGTTGGGAGATCTTCGCCAGCACCGCCGCCGGCAAAGGTTTCGTGCGCGGTGGCTTCCGCAGCCAGTGCGGCTTCCTCGCCCCGCACCAGCCTGGTCACTTCATTGGCCAGCACTACCTTGGCCTGGTTGATTTCTGCGCCTTCTAGCGCTTCCAGCCGCGCCACCTCGTCCAGCGGCAGATCCGTGAACAGCCGCAGGAAGCGGCCAACATCGCGGTCATCGCAATTGCGCCAGTATTGCCAGAAATCATAGCTGGGCAGCTGATCTTCGTTGAGCCAAACCGCGCCTGCCGCAGTCTTGCCCATCTTGGCCCCGTCAGCCGTGGTCAGCAGCGGCGTGGTAAGCCCGAAAACTTCCCTGCCCTCCATGCGGCGGGTCAGTTCGATCCCGTTGACGATATTGCCCCACTGGTCGCTGCCACCCATTTGCAGCCGGCAATTGTGCAGCAGCGCCAGTTCGCGGAAGTCATAGGCCTGCAGGATCATGTAGTTGAATTCGAGAAAGGTCAGCGGCTGTTCGCGTTCGAGCCGCAGCTTGACCGAATCAAACGTGAGCATGCGGTTGATGGTGAAGTGAGGCCCAACCGTGCGTAGCAATTCGATATAGCCGAGCTTGTTCAACCAATCATCGTTATCGACCATAACCGCGTCGGTCGGACCGTCACCGAAAGTCAGCAGCCGTTCGAATACCGTGCGGATCGACGCGATATTCGCCTGGATGGCTTCAGGCGTGAGCAGCTTGCGGCTCTCATCCTTGCCCGAAGGGTCGCCCACCTTGGTGGTGCCACCGCCCATCAGCACGATCGGTTTGTGGCCGGCTTGCTGCAGGCGGCGCAGCATCATGATCTGCACCAGCGATCCGACATGCAGGCTGGGCGCGGTGGCATCGAAGCCGATATAGCCGGGCACGACTTGGTTTTGGGCGAGCTTGTCCAGCCCGGCCGCATCGGTCATCTGGTGGATATAGCCGCGCTCGCCGAGCAGGCGCAGCAGGGTGGAAGTGTAGATTGTCATATCGCGCGGGCGCTTAGCATGGGGGCATGGGGAAGGGAATAACCTCCAGATCCGTTCGCCCTGAGCTTGTCGAAGGGCCGTCCTTCCCTTTACACCGCTCGATATGACATTCTGGGCTTATATGCTGCACTGCCGGGGCGGTGTCTTCTACACCGGGCATACGGATAATCTGCCGCACAGGATCGCCCAGCACGAAACGGGCGCGATCCCCGGTTTCACGTCCGACAAATTGCCGGTCAAACTGGTCTGGAGCCAGGAGTTTTCGACGCGGATCGAGGCCCTGGAAGCCGAACGGCGGATCAAGGGTTGGAGCCGCGCCAAGAAGCTTGCGCTGATCCGGGGTGATTGGGACAGGATTTCAGCCTTGGCAAAGGGGAAGAGCGGTCCTTCGACAAGCTCAGGACAAACGGAGAAGGAGATGCCGGCTCAATCCAACACCGTTCGCCCTGAGCTTGTCGAAGCCTGTCCTGAGCGACTGGCTTGTCCAGCGATTCGAAAGGGGCTGCACTTTGCTCTGCAACCTCACCGGGATACTCCGCCATCACGTGTTCGATCTGTCGCGGCCCGAATTTGGATGAGCGATCCGAATAAAGTGCTGATCGAATTCTCGGTCGAGGGCGCGGAAATGCTGTCAATCCCCGCTTGGGTTTCTCCGGCGCGGCGCGATGGCTTGTGGCGAACTACCTGCTTCGAGTTGTTCCTGAAGTGTGCCAATGGCCGCTATTATGAATTCAACTTTTCCCCCTCAACCGAATGGGCAGCCTACTCTTTCGACTCCTATCGCAGCGGAATGACGGCGCTTGCGCTGGATATCGAACCTCACATCGAAATTTCGCGCAAGTCAGATACATTTTCTGTCGAATGCGATATCGATCTCGGTCAAATTCCCACGGGCGGGCTAACTATGGCCCTCTCCGCAGTGATTGAGGAGGAAGGCGGCAGCAAAAGCTATTGGGCGCTTGCGCATCCACAACGCGATGCGCCGGATTTCCACGATCCGGCTTGCTTTGCGGCGAGCCTTCCGGCACCTCGAAACCCATGAAATTCGGGATTGATCGGCTGCTGGCAGAGCCGGAACTGCTGCGCGAACTTGATGGAAAACGGGTGGCACTGGTGGCGCATCCCGCCTCGGTCACGGCCGACCTGACGCATAGCCTTGATGCGCTGATCGCGGCGGGCGTGAACGTGACCAGCGCATTCGGCCCCCAGCACGGGCTGAAGGGCGACAAGCAGGACAATATGGTGGAGACTGCGGACGAGCTCGATCCGCATTACGGCATCCCGATCTTTTCGCTCTATGGGGAGGTGCGCCGCCCCACCGGGCAGATGATAGGCACTGCCGACGTGTTCCTGTTTGACCTGCAAGACCTTGGCTGCCGCATCTACACCTTCGTCACCACTCTGCTCTACCTGCTCGAAGAGGCCGCAAAGCACGGCAAGAGCGTGTGGGTGCTTGACCGTCCCAACCCGGCCGGGCGCCCGGTTGAGGGCACGCTGCTGGTGCCGGGGCAGGAAAGTTTTGTTGGCGCCGCGCCAATGCCGATGCGCCACGGCCTCACCATGGGCGAGATGGGGCATTGGTTCATCCGCCAGTTCAGCCTCGACGTAGATTACCGCGTGGTCGAGATGCATTATTGGCTCCCTGAAGCCGGGCCTGACGGCGGCATGGGGGGGTATGGCTGGCCGCAGGACCGGATCTGGATTAATCCGTCGCCCAATGCCGCAAATGTCAACATGGCGAGATGCTATGCCGGCACCGTGATGCTGGAGGGCACCACACTGTCGGAAGGGCGCGGCACCACGCGGCCACTCGAAGTGCTGTTCGGTGCGCCCGATGTCGATGCCAAGGCGGTGCTGGCGGAAATGCACGCGCTTGCGCCTGACTGGATGACGGGCTGTGCCTTACGCGAATGCTGGTTCGAGCCGACTTTCCACAAACATACAGGAAAGCTATGCAACGCCTTGATGATCCACGCAGAAGGCGGGTTTTACAATCATTCAGCCTTCAAGCCGTGGCGGTTGCAGGCGCTGGCATTCAAGGCGATCCGGAGGCTCTACCCGGAATATGATCTATGGCGCGATTTTCCCTATGAATACGAGCTGGAACGCCTTGCGATCGATGTAATCAACGGCGGGCCAGCTTTGCGCGAATGGGTAGATGATTCAGCGACACGGCCAGGCGACCTTGATGCACTGGCCGTAACCGATGAAGCGGCCTGGATCGCCGATGTGAAGGATCTTTTGCTCTACTGATCGACTTTGCGGACTGGCTGGACCCATTCGACCAGCACAAAGCTAATCAGCATCAGCAGATACCAGCTACCCAGCTTGGCCGGGCCGACCATCTGCCAGCCATCCTGTTGCCCCGGATAATTCCAGGCATTGGCAAAGGTGGCGATATTCTCGGCAAACCAGATGAACAGCGCGACGAGGCCGAAGCCGACCAGCAGCGGCATCCAGCGATGCACGCGGAAATTGCGGAAATGGACCCGTGTCCGCCAGAACAGCAATGCTGTCGCTGCAAACAACAGATAACGGATGTCGATCGTCCAGTGATGGGCAAAGAAGTTGACGTAAATCGCGCCAGCCAACAGCCACGTCGCCCAGCGCGGCGGATAAT